>Ga0247840_10005933_pt1 | contig 17964 bp, 25 predicted proteins | sample LaCruzMarch2015__FD_192404 | JGI IMG/M metagenome (GOLD analysis project Ga0247840, IMG submission 192404) | Freshwater microbial communities from meromictic Lake La Cruz, Castile-La Mancha, Spain - LaCruzMarch2015_17m | ecosystem: Environmental > Aquatic > Freshwater > Lake | place: Spain... | reverse complement strand
GTCGTAAAACTATCGACCAATAATTTAATCAGTAGCAAATGTCCGTCCAAAGTCAAAAACAACAACGTTGCCGTAATCATGTAAATTTGCGCGACAACGGGAACTTGCTGACCATTTTGCGGATCGACCATCGAGGCGAAACCTAAGCCCATGCCATACGCAATGCCTTGTCCCGCGAAAATCACCGCAGCAAAAACCATTTGCAAAATGAACCCCGTTGTTAAGCCAATCGCCACTTGTTGAACGCCAATCATAATTCCCGCGTAACTCATCATTTCGATTTGCGGTAACGGTGGCAATAACGGCATCACCAGAAAACTGATTGTGCCTGCAAGAATTACGCGAACTTGTGCAGGCATAGCTCTAACGCTTAACACAGGCATCGATACAAACATCGCGCTAATTCGCATCAGCGGAAACGTGAGCATTGCCATTGAGTTAAGTAATTGCGCCTCGGTGAAGTTCATAAAAATCAGCCGATGAGAGAGGGAATATCTCGAATTAAATCTTTAAAATAGTCGAGAAACATTTGTAACATCGCGGGGCCTGCCAGCAGTAAAACCCCGCCTATCACGATGACTTTCGGTACAAATGTGAGTGTGGCTTCGTTGATTTGTGTTGCAGCTTGAAACATCGCGATAATTAAACCAATAATCAGCGCAGGTAAAAGTACAGGAATCGCCATTTTAACTGCGATTACCATTGCTTCTTGACCAACAGTATAAATAATTTCGGGTGTCATTCGTTTGACGCTCCGTTAAGTGCCAACAAAAAAACTCGCCGCGAGCATTTCCATAATCAGCGACCAGCCGTCAGCGAGAACAAACAGCATAATTTTAAACGGCAATGAAATCACCATTGGCGACAACATCATCATACCCATTGACATCAAAACGCTGGCAACCACTAAATCGATAATGAGAAAAGGTAAAAAAATCAGAAAACCAATTTGAAAAGCCGTTTTGATTTCGCTGGTAACGTAAGCAGGTAAAAGAAGTGAAAACGGAATTTCTTCAGCATTAGCTAACTCGCCTTTGCCTGAAATTCGCACAAAAAGTTCTAAATCGCTTTCGCGGGTCTGTTTGGTCATAAATTGCCGAAAGGGAATCGAGGCTTTTTCAATGGCTTGCATTGCGTCGATTTTTTCTTCCATATACGGTTGCACCGCTTCAATGTTCACTTTTTCAAACACAGGCATCATGATAAATAGCGTCAAAAACAACGAAAGCCCCAGCAAAACTTGGTTGCTTGGAACTTGTCCCGTGCCAAGAGCTTGGCGCAACAAACTGAATACAATCATGATTCGCGTAAAAGAAGTCATTGTCAGCAACATCGCGGGCAACAACGTCATCATCGTCATCAATGCTAAAATCTGCAATGTCACGCTATACGTTTGACCGCCTTTCGGATTCGATGTAACCGTCATGGCTTCAATGCCCGCAGGCAACGCAAATGCAACGCCGCAACTTATCGCGGCAAGCGTTAGCAAAATGAAAATCACAGTACGTCTACGCATCGACTTTTCCTTTCATGACTTGTTTCAATTTCTGGGCAAAACTGTTTTCAGACGGTTCAATCGTAACTTTATTCAAACAATCGTCGCCTTCTAAAACGTGCAACATTTCAATGTGGCTCGGCGTTACGCCTAATATCAACTGCTTTTTGCCTGCTTGAATTAAAACAACTCTTTCACGCATTCCAAGCGATAAACCACCGATAATTTGCAGGCGGTCTCCCGTTGCAAATTGTTGACGTTGTAATTGCTTGATTGCCCAAACACACAAAGCAAAAATCGCTAAAACAATCAGTAATCCAAATGCCCAACTCGCAAAATCCGTGCTGGAAATAATATCGTTTTGTCGCATTATGCCAAACGTTTAATACGTTCTGACGGGCTAATTACGTCGGTTAAACGAATGCCAAATTTATCGTTAATAACGACCACTTCACCGTGAGCAATCAACATTCCATTTACTAAAACGTCCAACGCTTCACCCGCAAATCGCTCTAACTCCACAACCGAACCTTGGTTTAATTGTAAAAGGTTGCGAATGCTGATGTTAGTCCGTCCGATTTCCATCGAAATGACAACAGGAACGTCTAAAATTACGTCTAAATTAACCTCTTCGATGTTCATTTCATCGGAATGACCTTCATGATCTTCAAATTCTTTGAAGGCAACGGTTTCAATATCTTCGCTCATTTTTTTCTCACTTTTGTTTAGTTAGTAATTCGGTCTTCGATTTGAATCGCGTAATTGCCGTCTGAAATACCGACTTTACCTTCAAAAATTGGAACGCCTGCCGCTCTCAATGACACTGAATCTGGCATATCAATCGGAATCACATCGCCTTTTTTCAGTTTCAATACGCTACGAATCGACATATTTTTTTCAATCAACAAGCTGTTGATCGGAATATCGATACGCATCACTTCACGATAAAGCGATTCATAAAAATTTTCATCTACGTCATCTTGACTCGCGTTAATCACGTCGAGTAAATCACGAATTGGCTCAAGCATCGCGTAAGGCAACGCGATATGAACGTCACCGCCACCGCCTTCTAAATCAACGTGAATCGTGGAAACAACGATTAACTCTGACGGCTCAATAATGTTGGCAAAACGCGGATTGATTTCTGAACTCAAGTATTCAAAATCCAGATTTAACACGGGTTTCCAGGCTTCTTTTTGATCTTTGAAAATCAATTCAACAATCATCATTACAATTCGCATTTCAGTCAGCGTAAATTCTTTACCTTCTGAAGGCGCGTTATCAAAGAAACCGCCACCGCCAAAATAATTATCCACCGCCGTGAAAATCAAACTGGGATCCATCACGATTAACGCCTTTCCGCGCAATGGATTGACGCGAATCACGGTCAAACTGGTTGGAACAAGTAGACCTTGCGTGAATTCCGAAAACTTTTTGATTTGAATGCCCGAAATATAAATCTCTGCTGAACGGCGAATAAATTGAAACAACGACACTCGCAACATCCTTGCAAATCGCTCGTTAATCATTTCGAGCGTTGGCATTCGACCACGAACAATTCGTTCTTGGTGGACTAAGTCGTAATCTTTGACGACACCGCGTTCAACGAGTTCTTCGGCATCTTCTTCGGAGTAGACACTTGATTCATCGTCATCATCGCCACTGCTAAAATCGTCGCCGCCACCACCGCCCATGCCATTAAGTAAGGCATCAATTTCTGCTTGTGAAAGTAAGTCACTCATAAGGTTATTGCATGATAAAGGAAGTGAAAAAGACTTCTTTGATTTCTGCGCCAGGTGCTGTTTTTTCAAGCGTTGCCGTCACATCATCAAAAATCGCATTTCGCAAGGCAATTTTGCCTTCGTGTGTTTTTAAATCGTCTGTGCTTTGTGCGCTGATAAGCATGAGCAAGTTATTCACAAGCATAGGTTCATTTTTCTTTAACACGGCAATCGTGGCTTCATCACCTGTTGAGAAAGACAGTGTGATTTTAACTAAACGCACAGACGAACTTTGCGGAAAATTCACAATCAATGGCTTCGATAATTCGTTATAAATCGTCGTAATCACAGGCGGTGGTGGCTCTTCACAAGCAGCGGCGACTTCATGAGCGATTTGTTGTTTCATGAAAAAGAACATTCCACCCGCTCCTGCAGCCAACGAGAGAATGATAGCGAGTATCAAGATAATTAAGGGTTTCTTAGACGGTTTTCCAACCGCGTTTTCTTGTTCCATTTGAGCCATATCGACAACCTATACGTTTGGTTTCACTTAAACTTAGACAGCAGAAAAATTGCTGACGATTATACCGATTATTCAATAACGACTGATGACGTTATTGTTGTTGCATTTTAAAATGCAGTAATTATGCCAGGTAATGCAATGCGGCTTAATTTTTGGGTTAATTTTCATTTGCAAGCAACATCAATTCCACAATTCATGTAATAATAATGGCATCGTAACAAGCCAATTTCTCTATGAAAATCCATGATGACGCGCTGCGAGAATTAGGTCTTGCAGTTATTCAAGTTGAAGCACAAGCCATTGCTGATTTAGCCTCGCGCATTGATGCCAATTTTGTGGCGGCGTGTAAAACGTTATTTGCTTGCAAAGGTCGAATTGTTGTCACGGGTGTTGGAAAATCAGGGCATATCGGCGGAAAAATTGCGGCGACGTTAGCGAGTACGGGAACGCCCGCTTTTTTTGTCCACTCAGGTGAAGCGAGTCACGGTGATTTAGGTATGATTACCGCACAAGACGTGATTTTGGCGTTATCAAACTCGGGTGAAACGACAGAGATTTTGGCAATTTTGCCATTGATAAAACGCCTTAACATTTCGCTCATTGCACTGACGGGAAATCCAAATTCTACATTGGCGAAATTTGCCACGATTCATTTAGATGTTGGTGTTGAACAAGAAGCCTGTCCGCTGGGATTAGCTCCAACATCTAGCACTACCGCTGCATTGGTGATGGGCGATGCGTTGGCAGTTTCGTTACTTGAAGCACGCGGTTTTACACGAGATGATTTTGCTTTTTCGCATCCAGGCGGACAATTAGGACGGCGTTTATTATTGCGAGTTAGCGATATTATGCACACCGATTCGGCAATTCCGAAAGTGAGTGAAAATACGCTTGTCAGTGGCGCGATTTTAGAAATGACAACTAAAAAATTAGGCATGACGGCAATCGTCAATTCAGAAAATGAATTGCTCGGCATTTTTACTGATGGCGATTTACGGCGTTTGCTGGGAAATAATTTGAGTTTGCCGAATTGTAAAATCGGCGACGTGATGACCAAAAATAGCAAAGTGATTCGCGCCGATTGTTTGGCGGCAGAAGCGATGCAAATTATGCAACAACAGAAAATTAGTGCTTTGTGCGTGGTTGATGACCAACAAAAAGTGTGTGGCGCATTAAATATGCACGATTTGATTCGTGCGGGGATAGTGTAAATTAGGTTCAAGCCTACGTTTTATACAAAATTTTCAGTTCTAAATCACAACAGCTAAAAAATGTGCATGACTCAAAACCTCTACACAAAACTTAAACAAGCCAAAAGCGAATCAACCAATGAATAAATCAAACTTAATGGAACAACAATGAAAGCAGGATTATTCGGATTAACAAATTCCAATCGAGATTTTGAAAAATCGGATTCATGGGGCAAAAATCAATTTAACTCAAGTTTTCCAGCCGCTTTGTCTTGTTATCTTCGCAGCAAAGGTTTGGGCGCAAATTACATTTCAATGTCTGACAATCTGTTTGCAATAAAAGGCATTAGTTTAGACGATGTTTTTGCAATAAATCCTCTATCGTCAAATGCTTATTTTGCTTTTGAAGCGCAATATACGCCATTCCAAAAATACGTTGTCAACACGCTACCTCGAACTGATTTGGTTGTTCTTGATAATTTAACAGGTCAATGTTTACGAGGTTTGGAAGTTAAATTAACTGCATTACCAGATAATACAACGTGTAATTTTGGTGATGAAAAATTCGGCTCTGAAATTGTAGTTAGACCAGACACTATTGTTTATTTAGCTGCAAGTATTGCCAGCACTAGCATTTCAATAATTGAACAGCACATAAAAAATAGTGGGATTGTTATTACAGATTGGTCGGATGCAGATGAAGTTATTGCAAATGTTAAAAAAATTATTGATTGCATTGCGCTAATTAGCATCGCCGTTGAAAAACAGCAACTGCCATTTTTGTTGCAACCCGTTTGGAAAACTGTTGGTAAGTCGCCAAAACTTGCAGAGAACTGTTTAGATGTTTTTGTTTGGAGTGATGCGGCATTTGCTTGGTTTATCGCTCAAGTATCAAAAGCTGAATGCACTGGAAATAAAATAACAAGGCAAACTAGAACAAGCATTTGGTCATACAAAATGCTGTCCGACATTGTTAGTTATGGGAGATTTGACCACGTTGATATTATCGACAAACTTTCTTACAACACTAAAAACGATAAAGCCTTTGCTTATGCTGGAAATGTAACTAACGCTTACATGACCTGTGACAATTTAACAAAACCACGAATTTCAAAAGAAGAAATCAAAAATATAATTTTAGGTGGCGGTCAAAATTTATTAAGTCCTGAACGTCGTTTTGATGCGATTATTTTCAATTCACCTGAGTTATTTTAATGAAAACGGTGGATTTATTTTGTGGTTGCGGCGGCTTATCTTTGGGGTTTGAGCAAGCAGGATTTGAAATTTTAGCTGGATTCGATAATTGGAAACCTGCAATTGAAGTCTACAAAGCAAATTTTAATCATCCTGTTATAGATCAGGATTTATGCAATGAACACGAAACGATAAAAATCATTCAAAAATTTTCACCTGAAATCATAATCGGCGGAACACCCTGTCAAGATTTTTCAAGCGCAGGAAAATTGGACATAAATGGCGGCAAGGCTGTTTTAACCAGTCACTTTACCAATGTTGTTTGTAGCATTAAACCAAAATGGTTTGTTATGGAAAATGTTGAACGCATTATTAAAAACGAAATGTATCATGACATAAGAAAGCAGTTTGTAAATAACGGTTATGGTTTAACAGCGATAACGTTAAATGCTTCTCTTTGTGGTGTTCCACAAAAACGCTCACGATTTTTTCTAATTGGTGAGCTTGATGGCAAACAAGATGCTTTACTCGATTTGGTTCAAATCCGTTTAGCAAAAAAAATGATGACTATTCGTGATTATTTTGGTAAGAAATTAAACCTACAATACTACTATCGACATCCTAGAAGTTATGCAAGGCGTGGTATATTTTCAATCGACGAACCTAGTCCAACTATTCGCGGTGTTAATAGACCCATGCCACCTAATTACAAATTGCACAGCGGTGATCCACAGGATATTGACTTAAAAACTGTAAGACCACTAACCACATTGGAGCGAAGTTATTTACAAACTTTTCCAGAATCATTCAATTTTTTTGGTACAAAAACCAATCTTGAACAAATGATTGGTAATGCGGTTCCTGTAAATATGTCTAAATTTGTTGCATTAACGATTATGGAATATGTGTGCGAGAAGAATTTAAATTGAATCGTGCTGATGTCGGTTGGTATCAAATCCGAAATGCGCTGAAAAAACGAAACGAAAGCGGGGATTTTGTGCCAGTGAGTTTTGAAGCGTTTGAAAATGCGTATAAATTGTTGAGTGCAAAATGTCAGCCGTTGGTGTTTGAATTGGGATTTTTGCGGGCTTGATGATGAATAACACGGATTTTGCAAAAAGTTACCGCGTTAGCTGGCAAAAAAATTTTCCAAAAGTCATTTTAAATGCGCCTGTTGGCAATGCGGCAAAACACGTTGATTTTCAATTCGCTAAAGCAGGAGATATTTTTGCGGCGGTCAAATTAGTCAATGACACCATAAATCAAGAAGCAATTGCACGACTTGAAAAAATAATTGGCAATCAAAAACCGTTGCTTGTTCCTGTTCATGCTGAAGAAGCGATTAGTATCAATGAAATTCCTGTTGCTTATGCTGCAGTGCTTGGAATGAAATTTGATTTAAAAGTTGAATTGAATATCGTCCAATCTGCAAAAGTGAGTCGAACAGGCTCAGATGGATTTAGTAGGCTTGCATTTCCTCCACCATTTTCAGGTGAACCGAGTAATTATGCGACGCATGCCATTATTATTGATGACACACTTACACAAGGTGGAACGCTTGCTAATTTACGCGGCTATCTTGCTCAATTTGAAATAGAAACGATTGTCGCAACGACGCTCACAGGTAAAAATTATTCATCCATTCTTGCAATAACAAATGAAACATTAAATGAACTACGGGATAAATACGATGAACTCGAAAAATGGTGGGTTAATTACTTCGGATACCAATTTGACTGCCTCACAGAATCAGAAGCGAGATATATCATTAAATCAGGTGCGGATGCTGACACAATCAGAAATCGAATCATTACAGAACGACAAAAAAGAATCGGTAGCTAAAGCATTTAAAATACTTAATACAATATCAGCCGTTGGTGTTTGAGTTGGGATTTTTGCGGGCTTGATGATGAATCAACGCAACAAAATGACATTAAACGCGCCATCAAATTGGCAAAGGAACGTTGAAAATGACTGAACAATTAGAACCATTTGATATGGTTGCATTGCTTGATAGTGATGAAGCGATTAAAGAATATCTTTATCAGGTACTAAATGACGGCGACCGCAAAGAGTTGATGCGTGCGCTGAGTTATGTCGCCAAAGCAAAAGGGATGACGTTAATTGCAAATTCGAGTCAAGTGAATCAAACAACGAAGCAAAAAATGTCAGCCGTTGGTGTTTGAATTGGGATTTTTGCGGGCTTGATGATGAATAAAAAACAACAGAAAACGAAAGAGGCTATTTTTTCAAAACCAATACCTAATTCAATTGAATGGACAGATATTGAAAGTTTAATTCACGCATTAGGCGGCGAAATTAAACAAAATAAAGGCTCAAGAGTGCGAATAGATTTAAATAGCCATTCGCTCAACATTCATTCACCGCATCCACAAAAAGAAGTAAAACAATACATTGTGAAATTATTGCGTGAATTTTTAGAAAAGGCAGGTATTCAATGATTTATAAAAACTACGAAGCGCAAATTAGCTACAGTGAAGACGACGAAATTTTTTTTGGTCGAGTGGTTAATATCGAACGTGACATGATTGCTTTTGATGGAATTTCAGTTGAAGAGTTAAAACAATCTTTTCATTCGGCAATTGAAGAATATCTACAAGATTGTAAGAAGGCAGGAAAGAAACCTGAAAAACCGATAATGCAAAAAGTAGCGGCGCAATTTGATTATGCTAATTTTTTACCTGCCATGTAGCCGCTGGTGTTTGAATTGGGCTTCATTCAAAATGAAGCAGAAATAAAGAAAATAAGTGGAGCAATAAAAAGATGATACCAGTTCGAGTAATGGAACAAGCCCGTCAAATTCAGCTTTTGATTTTAGATGTTGATGGCGTTTTGACAGATGGAAAATTGTTTTTTGACCATTTGGGTAATGAATTTAAAGCCTTTCATGCGCGTGACGGTCACGGCATCAAAATGTTGCAACAAACGGGCATTGAAATTGCGGTGATTTCGGGACGTGAATCGTTCATTGTCACAAAACGCATGGAAGAATTAGACGTAACGCTGGTTTATCAAAATCAAAAAGATAAACGCGCCGCCTTTGCGGATTTGTTACAAAAATTGAATTTAACGTCTGAACAAGTCGCGTATGTGGGTGATGATGTGGTGGATTTGCCCATTATGACGCAAGTGGGTTTAGCGATTGCCGTTGCTGATGCAAATGAAGCGGTTATTGCTTGCGCCGATTGGACAACGACGCTGGGCGGTGGACTTGGTGCAGTGCGTGAAGTGTGCGATATGATTATGCAATCGCAAGATAATTTTGAAACAATTTTGGCAGATTATTTACAATGATGCCGAAACATAACGCTTTTTATGGTTATGTGATTGCATTGGCAATCGTGAGCAGTTTATTAGCAAAATGGCTGATAAATGAAGACGTTGAACGTCGTGAAGCTGTCGCGCACAGTGCAGATTTTTTCAGCGTTGGTTATCAAAAATGGCAAATGAATGAACAAGGCGGGTTAAATACGCATTTAACCGCCAATAAAATGGCACATTACAGCGATGACGGCACGACACAGTTAGAAAATCCGTTGATGTTTTTTTATAACGCGCCAAATCCTGCGTGGCAAATTCACGCTGAAACAGGCAAATTAGAAAAGGGCGGCGAAACACTTTGGTTGAATGGCAACGTTGAAATTGAACGTGCCGCAAGTTCACAAGGACGCGAATTGATTATTCACACGGCAAATTTACAAGTTTTTCCCAAAATATCTTTCGCGCAAACGAACGAATTAACAGAATTAAAAAGCGGCAACAATATCACCACAGGTTTAGGCATGAAGGCGACGTTTAGTGCGCCCGTCCATTTGGAATTATTAGCAAAAGTACATGGCAACTATGATAAAAAATAAACGGCTTTGGCTATTCGCCGCCCTGCTCTACAGTGCAAATTTATTGGCGTTAGAAAGCGACGCAAAACAGCCGATTACGATTGATTCAAATGGCGCGACATACGATGAACGCGCCGAACTTAGCACTTACACAGGAAATGTTATTGCAACGCAAGGCAGTATTCGGGTGAATTCAGATAAATTAGACGTGCATTTCAAAGGCGGCGAAGCGGAAAAATTAGTTTTTTCTGGCAAATCGGCACATTTTAAACAAACGCCGAGTCCAGGTGCGAAAGACATTACAGGTCAGGCTTCAACGGGCGAATTTTACCCAAAACGGAATTTGCTGGTTTTAATTGGTAACGCGACCGTTTTGCAAGGAAACGGAACTTATTCAAGCGATTACATCGAATACGATATTAAAACGTCACTCGTCAAAGCAGGCGATAAAAGTGCTTCCACTGAAAACAGCAAACAGCGTGTTCACGTTGTGATTCAGCCAAAACAATAATCATGATTTTAGAGGCAAAAGATTTACGCAAAAGTTATCACAAACGCACAGTTGTACAAGGTGTTTCATTACACGTTAAAACAGGCGAAGTCGTTGGCTTACTTGGGCCAAATGGGGCAGGTAAAACGACCAGTTTTTATATGTTGGTTGGCTTAATTAAAGCAGATTCGGGAGAGATTTTGCTTGGTGGCAAATCCATCACTGAAATGCCGATGCACATTCGCGCCACAAACGGTATTGGTTATTTGCCGCAAGAACCGTCTGTTTTTCGTAAATTAAGCGTTTCGGATAATTTACGAGCAGTTTTAGAGTTGCGAAAAGATTTAACCGCTGGACAAATTGAATTACAAATCATCGATTTAATGGATGAATTCAGCGTTACGCATTTGAAAAATCAACTCGCGTTAAGTTTGTCGGGCGGTGAACGGCGACGTGTTGAAATTGCCCGCGCTCTCGCGTCTAATCCAAAATTTATTTTGCTCGATGAGCCGTTTGCGGGCGTTGATCCCATTTCAGTCGAAGATATTAAAAAAATAATTCAGCACTTAACCCAGCGTGGTATCGGCGTTTTGATTACCGAACACAATGTGCGTGAAACCCTCGATATTTGTGATCGTGCTTACATTTTGAGCGACGGGAAAGTTATTGCAGAAGGAAATGCCGAAGAAATTGTTGCTAATAAAGAAGTTCGCGACGTGTATTTGGGTAACAATTTTAGTTTGTGATTTTGTGTTCTAGCGTATTTTTTCATCTCATTTTTGGAGTTACATGGCAGTGGTCAAAGTTAAATTTTATTTATCCGCAAATACAGTTGGTGATGCAAAAAGCGGCGTTTTATTGGGTGATTTTAATAATTGGGATGAAAATAATCCCGTTAATTTAAAAAAAGAAAAAGATAATTCATTAACCACTAAATTGAAATTAAAAGCGGGTAAAACCTACCAATACCGTTATTTGCTCGATGATGGACGCTGGGTAAATGATGAGCATGGGCATCAAACTGAGAATTGCATCATTACTGTTCCCCAAAAAAAGAAAGATGATTTCCGAAAAATAAAAGGTATAAGCAAAAAAATTGCGCCCTTATTAAGGGCTGAAAACATAACGACATTTGAAGAATTATCCAGAACCAACATTCAAAAGCTACAAAATATACTCGACCTAGCGGAAGGTAAATTTAAGAAATCCCATCCCGAATTATGGATAAAACAAGCAACATTGGCAGCGGATGATAAATGGGGCGACCTTAAATTACTGCAAAAAGAATTGAAAATAAAAAATAAAGCATTTAAATCACACCGTTAACGGGTGCATCTCACAGGTTTATCGCAAATGAAACAATCTTTACATTTACGAATGGGTCAACAATTATCGATGACCCCACAACTGCAACAAGCGATTAAACTGTTGCAAATGTCCACATTGGATTTACAACAAGAAATCCAGCAGGCACTAGAATCCAATATAATGTTGGAATTAGAAGACGATGAATTTGGTTCGTTTTCGTTAGACGCACCGTTACATGATAAAAAAAGCGATAATCTGGATTTATTACACGGTAGTGAAGGTTCACAAACCGATATTCCCGACGATTTACCGATTGATTCATCGTGGGACGATATTTACGATGCCGAACCCGAATATGAAACATCGACTCCTGATTTCGATTTTGGATCGATTCAGGAATCATCGAACTTTGAGGGCGAATTTGAAAACCAACGTACGAGTACGTTGAGTTTGCAAGCACATTTGTTGGCGCAGTTAGATTTGGTTTCATTTTCTGAACGTGATTTTGCAATTGCGATTGCGATTATTGATTCAATCAATACTGAAGGCTACTTGATAGCGAGTGTGGAGGATATTTTTCACAGTTTGCACGAACAAATGCCCGATTTAGGACTTGACGAAGTTCAGGCGGTATTACATCGAATTCAACATTTTGATCCTATTGGTGTGGCGGCGATTGATTTGGCGGATTGCTTGCGTTTGCAATTACAACAACTCCCTGATTCCATACCGTACAAAACGGACGCGCTGCTTTTAGTGACGCGACATTTAGATTTACTCGCTACGCATGAACAAAGTAAGTTGGTGCGAAAATTAGCCGTTAGTGAAGAAGAATTAGATAAAATCGTAGCGTTAATTCGGACACTGGATCCCAAACCTGGTGAACAAATTCAAAGTACATTGTCAGAATACGTTGTGCCAGATGTTTATGTGCGAAAAATAAATGACCGTTGGCACGTTGATTTGAATCCTGACGTTGCACCGAAATTGCGCGTCAATGAAATGTATGCGGGGTTAATAAAAAAAGCAGATTCAGGCAAAGACAATACCATCATGAAAGAACATTTGCAGGAAGCAAAATGGTTTATCAAAAGTCTACACAGTCGCAACGATACACTATTGAGAGTGGCGCGTTGCATCGTTGAAAAGCAAACCGCTTTTTTAGAACACGGTTCAATTGCGATGAAATCAATGGTGTTGCGTGATGTAGCGGAAGAATTGGATTTACATGAATCCACGATTTCTCGTGTGACAACGCAAAAATATATGCACACACCAAATGGCATTGTTGAATTTAAATACTTTTTTTCTAGTCATGTTTCAACCGACGGCGGCGGCGAATGTTCATCAACAGCCATTCGGGCGTTGATAAAAGAACTCATTGGCAACGAAAATGTAACAAAACCGCTCAGTGATAGTAAAATAGCAGAGTTTTTAAAAGCAAAGGGCATCAATGTTGCCCGTAGAACCGTGGCTAAATATCGTGAAGCGATGTTTATTTCCTCGTCCAGTCAGCGCAAGCGTTTATTATAAAAACAAAAACGCCCGTTGAATTTTTCCTCCTTCATTTTTACAAGGAATTTATTTATGCAAGTCATTATTAGTGGTCATCATTTAGAAATCACCGACGCTTTAAAAGCGCACACGGAAGAAAAATTTGCCAAATTAGCGCGTCATTTTGACAAAGTAACGGATGTTCATGTTATTTTGAGCGTGGAAAAATTGGTGCAAAAAGCCGAAGCGACTTTGCATTTTGCAGGAACGAAATTTTTTGCTGAAGATAGTCAAGAAGATATGTATGTGGCGATTGATGAATTGGTAACAAAATTGGATCGTCAAATTTTGAAGCATAAAGAAAAACACGCTTCGCATTAAAATTCAGGTAAAAAGGTTCAAGGCGAATTTTTCGCTTTGAACCGACAAATCAAAAAGATAAGCGCGACGAAATCGCGCTTTTTTATTTTAAGGAATTCACCATGCTAGAAAAAATTGAAGATTCACTCGAAAAAACAATGTATGCCAGTCGTTGGATTTTAGCTCCGATTTATGTGGGTATGAGTTTAGGATTAGTGGCGTTATTTTTTAAATTTTTTGAAGAGCTTTATCATTTACTGCCGCATTTATTAGACATCAGCGAAGACACGTTGGTTCTGAAACTCCTCACATTGATTGATTTAAGTTTGGTCGGCAGTTTGATTGTGATAGTCATGTTTAGCGGCTATGAAAATTTTGTTTCACGTTTGAATTTGAGTGACGCAACTGAAAAATTAAATTGGCTCGGCACACATGACTACAGTTCTTTAAAAGTTAAACTTGCATCGTCGATTGTCGCTATTTCATCAATTCACTTGCTAAAAGTATTTATGAATGTTGAACGAACTGATGGCGATAAAATTATGTGGTATGTCATTGTTCACATGAGTTTAGTTATTTCAGCGGTGATGCTCGGTTATTTAGATAAATTAACAAAACACTAATGCGTTTATTATTACTCGGCACAGACGGTTGCCATTTGTGCGAAGAGGCGCAGATGCTTTTAAATGAATGTAAAATTGCCGCCGAATACCTTGATATTGCCATTCATGAAGAATGGCAAGCGCAATTTGCCATACTAATTCCTGTCTTATATCATGTTGAATCAAAGCGTTATTTGACTTGGTGTTTTGACTCCCCTGCCCTACTCTCTTTTATTGAATCTTTGAATTATGACGAATCCATTATTAAATCAAACCGATTTGCCACATTTTAGCCAAATCAAACCCGAACACATTGAACCTGCGATTGATGAATTATTAGCAACTGCGCGAAAAGTCGTTACCGATTGTTTAAATTCAAACACAATTTATACATGGAAAAATTTAATCCAACCCATTGAAACTGCCGAAGACCGATTAAACAAAACGTGGTCGCCTGTGAGTCATTTAAATGCGGTGATGAATAATGACGCATTGCGCGATGCGTACAATGCCTGTTTGCCAAAGTTGAGCGATTACGCCACCGAAATGGGACAAAATGAAGAGCTGTTCCACGCCTACGAATCGATTGTTTCATGTGAAACTTTTACGACCTTAGCGAAAGCCCAGCAAAAGATATTGACGAATGCGTTACGCGATTTCAAATTATCTGGCGTAGCGTTACCTGTGGAACAAAAACAACGTTACAAGGAAATTTCGCTTGAGTTAAGTTCGCTAGCCAGTCGTTATGAAGAAAATGTGTTGGATGCAACCAATACATGGACAAAGTTAATTACTAATGTGGAAGAATTGGTGGGTTTTCCCGAAACAGCTTTGGCGCAAGCGAAACAAAGTGCCGAGATGTTTCATGTGAAATATTCTGAAAATGACGATACTGAGTTTCACGTGAAACATGAAGAAAATGGTTGGTTAATCACATTGCAATTTCCGTCTTATATTGCAGTAATGACCCACGCAGATAATCGTGAATTGCGCCGCGAACATTACACTGCATTTGCGACCCGTGCTTCCGAAGGTGATTTTGACAACACAGAAATTATGGAACAAATTTTGGCATTGCGACACGAAGAAGCGCAATTGCTCCATTTTGCAAATTATGCCGATTTATCACTCGCAACCAAAATGGCGGATTCGACGGATGAAGTGATTTTATTTCTCGAGGATTTAGCACAAAAATCATTGCCGCAAGCACGTCAAGATTTAGAGGATTTGAAAAAATTCGCGCTTGAAAATTACGGTATTGAACAATTACAAGCGTGGGACGTAAGTTATTTATCAGAAAAAATGCGGCAACAACACTACCAATTGTCGCAAGAAGAAGTAAAAAGTTATTTTCCCATTGCGAAAGTTTTGAACGGATTATTTTTGATTTTGGAACGTTTGTACGGCTTGCAGATTTCAGAAATTTCAGAATTTGACCGCTGGCATGAAAGTGTTCAATTGTTTGAAGTTCACGATAGGGCAGGGCAGAAACGTGGAGGTTTTTATTTGGATTTATTTGCGAGAACTAAAAAACGTGGTGGCGCGTGGATGGATGATTGTATCGGGCGGCGCAAATTGGATGGTGAAACTGTTCAATTGCCCGTTGCATATTTGGTGTGTAATTTTACTCCGCCAACCACTGACACGCCGTCGCTGTTGACGCACGATGATGTAACGACGTTATTTCACGAATTTGGACATGGTTTGCATCACATTTTAACGCAAGTCGATTATTTAGGCGTTTCGGGAATTAACGGTGTGGCGTGGGATGCGGTCGAATTGCCGAGTCAATTTATGGAAAATTGGTGTTGGGACAAAGAAGCACTTTCGCTCATTTCTTCACATTATCAAACGGATGAAGCGTTGCCCGAAGCATTATTTGAAAAAATGCTTGCCGCGAAAAATTTTCAGGCGGGAATGGTGATGGTGCGACAACTGGAATTTAGTTTGTTTGATTTTCATATTCACCGCGATTTTGATCCGAAAAGGGGAGGGCGCATTTATGAAATTTTGAATGCAGTTCGTGAAAAGGTGGCTGTTATGCAACCGCCAGAATTTAATCGTTTCGCGCACAGTTTTTCACACATTTTTGCAGGTGGTTACTCCGCAGGTTATTACAGTTACAAATGGGCTGAAGTGTTGTCGAGCGATGCGTTTTCGCTATTTGAAGAAAACGGTATTTTTGATGCCGAAACAGGCAGGGCGTTTTTGACCAACATTTTAGAAATGGGCGGCAGTGATGACGCGATGGAATTGTTTAAAAATTTCCGTGGTCGTGAACCATCCGTAGATGCACTGTTACGGCACAATGGCATCGTGGGCTTATTAAACGGTTAACAATCGAAACGGCAACTGATAGGCGTTTAATCCGTCCCAGCCGCCTTTGAGATACAAATTAAGTGTTTGTCGAAGTTGCGGGAACATTGTCCGCTACAACATTTTTCTTCGTCCCGCTTTTGAAATCCGTTTCATACCAACCCGAACCTTTCAAGCGAAAACCTGCCGCTGAAATTTTCTTAATCAGTGCAGGTTCTTCGCATTTTGGGCAATCTTTGAGCGGTTCGGCATTTATTTTTTGCAAGGCTTCGTGTTCATTGCCACACGCTTTGCATTGATATTCGTAAATGGGCATTTTTGTAACTCCTAAAAATAAAAAGTAATGACGTTTTTTGTTCATTTTTCAAGGCAGATACCTATAAAATGCGCCTATTTTACAGACTTGGAACTTAATTATGAAAACATTGACGATTACTCGCCCCGATGACTGTCATTTACACATTAGAAATGGTGAGATTTTAAGAAACGTTTTGCTTCACACTACCCGCCAATTTGGACGGGCGATTATTATGCCAAATCTCAAGCCGCCTGTAACAACCGTTTCGCTCGCGCTGGAATATCGAGATGAAATTTTACAAGCCATTCCGAATGATGTGAATTTTACGCCATTGATGACTTTGTATTTAACGGCGGCGACTACAATTGACGAAATTAAACGCGGGGCTGATTGTGAACATATTCACGCAGTTAAACTTTATCCCGCAGGTGCAACGACGAATTCCGATGCGGGAGTGGCGGATGTAACTAAAATTTACCCGTTATTGGCGGCGTTGGAAAAGTATGATTTACCCTTGTTAATTCATGGCGAAGTGACAAACGAAGATTGTGATATTTTCGATCGAGAACGAATTTTTATTGAACGATATTTGTCGGCGATTGTGGCGAATTTTCCCGCGTTGCGAATCGTGTTAGAACATGTCACCATGCAAGAAGCGGTTCAGTTTGTCGAATCTGCGAGCAATAAAATTGCCGCTACGATTACACCGCAACATTTGCTGTTTAATCGAAATGCTATTTTAGCGGGTGGAATCAAGCCACATTATTATTGTCTACCGATTTTAAAACGTGAAATACATCGTTTGGCGTTAGTGAAAGCCGCGACGAGTGGCAATCCAAAGTTTTTTTTAGGAACGGACAGTGCGCCACATTTGACGCACTTGAAAGAAAATAATTGTGGTTGTGCAGGTTGTTACAGCGCATTTGCTGCGTTGGAACTTTACGCAGAAGCCTTTGAACAGGCAAATGCGTTGAATAAATTAGAAGGTTTTGCGAGTTTTTACGGAGCTGATTTTTACGGCTTACCTCGAAATAAAGACACCGTAACACTAGAAAAAGTGGATTGGATTGTTCCCGCAAATTATGACGGAATTACGCCATTAAAAGCGGGCGAACA
>Ga0247840_10005927_pt1 | contig 17983 bp, 10 predicted proteins | sample LaCruzMarch2015__FD_192404 | JGI IMG/M metagenome (GOLD analysis project Ga0247840, IMG submission 192404) | Freshwater microbial communities from meromictic Lake La Cruz, Castile-La Mancha, Spain - LaCruzMarch2015_17m | ecosystem: Environmental > Aquatic > Freshwater > Lake | place: Spain... | reverse complement strand
GGCAATAACATAAAAAGGGGGGCGTAGGATATTTTTCTCACTGGATTTCATCCAGCGTTAAAAATGTTTAACCCCATTCGGGGTTAGCACGATAACTTTTTGGCAATAACAAAAAAAAGGGGGACACGTTATTTTTCTCACTGGATTTCATCCAGCGTTAAAAATATTCAAGCCCATTCGGGGTTAGCACGATACCTTTTAGGTAATGACAAAAAAAAGGAGGCCGATATTTTTCTCACTGGATTTCATCCAGCGTTAAAAATGTTTAACCCCATTCGGGGTTAGCACGATAACTTTTTGGCAATAACATAAAAAGGGGGGCGTGTGATATTTTTCCACTGAATTTCATCCAGCGTTAAAAATGTTTAACCCCATTCGGGGTTAGCACGATAACTTTTTGGCAATAACAAAAAAAAGGGGGACACGTTATTTTTCTCACTGGATTTCATCCAGCGTTAAAAATGTTTAACCCCATTCGGGGTTAGCACGATACCTTTTTGGCAATAACAAAAAAAAAGGGGGACACGTTATTTTTCTCACTGGATTTCATCCAGCGTTAAAAATATTCAAGCCCATTCGGGCTTGGAAAATATTTCTCGTATATCTTTCGATTTATCGTGACTCTCGATCCACCTAGGCGGACTCGATTCACTCAAGGGGTATCGAAAAAAGCTAGTCGAATGTGTCTCTCGATCCACCTAGGCGGACTCGATTCACTCAAAGGGCATCGAGCGAAGTCGAGATGCGCTCGATAAGCTGAATGAAGCTAGCCGAGTGTTCATACGAAGGAGGAATTTACCGAGGCTAGCGCACATTAATTAAAAAAACGCATCCGGAAAATTCAACAAATAGACTTTTTCCTGTGACCTTGTAATACAAGTATATAACCAACGGTTATAATTTTCTGTTCGCATTTGTTCGGGTAAGAAACCAAAATCAATGATGACATTCTTCCACTGTCCACCTTGCGCTTTATGTGCAGTGATTGCATTAGAGTATTTTACTTGCAGCGCATTAAAATAAGGATTTTTAAGAATCAATTGATAGCGCTTTCTTTTATTTCGCTCGTAACTGTAATCCTTTTCCACTTCAAAGAAAAGTTCTTTCATTCGGTCACGAGATAAACTGGGTGCTTCAACAGTTAATGCTTCTAAATTCAAAAGCACCTCCATTTCTTGTTCATTCGGATAATCAATAAATTCAATCGTTGCTTTTACAAACTCAAATCCATACAGCGTTTGACGATTCAGTATTTTGGTTATTCTAATGGATTCACCATTCGCAATAAAACCAATCACCGATTCAGGACTAAGCCAAAAATAATTATTCTTCACCACCATTAAGACATCGTTTTTCTGCACGTTATCCTCATGCAATAAAATCCTTGCACGGATTTCATTGTTCCATTGATTCGCCCGTTTGTTCGACATCGTAAGTAAGACCGTTTCTTCCATTCCATAACGATCGTACGAAGCTTCAATGGCGTCACTCAATGCTGCGCCGTCAATTCGTTGCACATCGCGCCCATGAGAATTAAACATAGGCAATGAAAATTCCGTTTTATTACGAATAAAAGTAGCCACATCCGTAATTTCAGAATTCTCTGCTTGCCTAACTATTTCTTTTAAAATTGCTTCAGAAATCGTTAATTGCGGATACACTTGACTCAAATAATCTTTATCTAACGCTGGAGAATTCGTTTGACCAACAGGCGGCAACTGACCGGGATCGCCCACCACCATTAATTTGCACCCTTTGCCGCTGTAGGCAAAATTCAATAAATCCTCTAACAAACTATTCGCTTGCGTGGCATCATCAATGCCCACCATCGAAGCTTCATCGACAATAAATAAGGTATCCGTAAATAAATTTTTCGCTTTCACTAAATTGACCGAACCGTTGACTTGATTCCCCACAAAATACACTTGTTTATGAATCGTATAGGCTGCTTGTTTGGAATAATTGGCAATCACTTTGGCTGCTTTTCCAGTTGGCGCCAACAAGCGCACTTTTTTCTTTTGGGCCAATAATTCGTTCACCAAATACGCGATGAGCGTAGATTTCCCCGTTCCTGCGTAACCTTTCAAAATATAAAGCGGGCACCTTTCCTCGGAATTATAAAATAAATTAAACTGATTTAGAGCCGTATTTTGATCATCTGTAAAGATTAGTTTTTCCTTATTGTTCGTTAACTTAGCACTAAAAGAATTATCCATTATGTTATTTAAAGCCTTCAAATTTAAAGGTATTATCGTAAATTTGTCACTTATTAAAAATACGTAAAGAAATTCATCTTTCACGCTATTTTATTTATAACAAGAAAAGAAAATGCGTTTCCAACTAGAATTTTCTGATTTAGCACTTCAAATCTCCTCATTAGATGGAGAAAAACTAATAGAAACAACCCAACATCAACTTACCTCCTTCAACGATGATTTAAAAGCAGCTGAAGCAAAAGAATTCATTAAAGAATTCACCAAGAGTTCCTTTCTACATTCAGCAGATTACACCTGTTTTTTTCGTTGTTCACAATTGACCCTCGTTCCCAACTCAATTTACGATGAGCAACTAATGGTTAATTATTTTGAATTAAATTTTGGGCCTTGCGCTAATCCCACCTCGATTTATAGCCATACCAATATTCCCCTCGGAATTACAAGCATCTATCAAACACCATCTTGGGTGAATACATTTTGCCTTTCCAATTTCCCTGACAAAACGATCCACGCATCGCAACAATCCTATTTGAATCTAAACCAAGACAGCGCCAACCTTGAATTACAGGGTTGTATCTGTTTTGATGATACTTCCTTCTATTTACAACTTTTCCAAAAAGGAAAATTGTTATATAGCCAAGAAACAGCGATAATGCATTCTGATGATTTAATTTACTTTACAAGTGCCGCATTGAAGAAATTACCGATTGATATATTTCGTGGGAAAATCATCCTTTATCCAAGGCACAATATGGAAGTCGACACCAATATTCAGGAAAATTTTACACGAATTTCAGAATTTAAAGACATTAAATTTATCCTATCCAATTTTGAAGCCTACCAAAATGAGTTACTGTGCGAATAATTAGTGGTTCCTTAAAAAGCAGGCGTTTCTCCGTTCCACCGGGCTTTCCATCGAGACCAACAACGAATTATGCCAAAGAAGGACTTTTTAATGTGCTGCAGCACAGCATTGAGTTTAGCGACTTAAAGATCTTGGATTTGTGTGCTGGTACTGGCAATCTATCCTTTGAATTCATTTCACGAGGAGCACAATCCGTTGTTGCAGTAGATGAAAATTTTATATGTACCAAATTTTTAAAATCCAATGCAGAGAATTTAGGTATCGAATCACAATTTGATGTGAGGCGTTCAGAATGTATAAAGTTTCTCACGCATTGTGAATCAAAATTTGACCTGATCATAGCCGATCCACCCTATGAAGCAAAATTTCATGAAAACATTATACAGTTGGTGCAAGAAAAAAACATATTGTCACCTAATGGAATACTAATTATTGAACACGGAAAACAATCCGATTTCAGTAAGCTACCAAACTTCGAATTTTGCCGTATATTTGGTAACGTCTATTTTAGTTTCTTCAAAGCTTAATATGAAAAAAACAGCTCTTTTCCCCGGTTCTTTCGATCCATTTACAAAGGGTCACGAAGCAATTGTCCATAAAGCCCTTGGTGTTTTTGACCATGTAATTATATTACTAGCAGAAAACACCTCCAAGCAAACGATGTTTAGCTTAGAAAAAAGAATGGAACATATTGCTGGAATTTTCGAAGATAATCATTCCGTTAGCGTACAGAAATTTAGTGGCTTAACCGTTGATTTTTGCAAGCAGCAGAATATAAAGCAAATCATTAGAGGCTTACGTGACTCTAAAGACTTTCAATATGAACGATCAATTGCCCATATTAATTTTGAACTAGGTGGCGGCATCGAAACCGTTTTCTTTTTAACCGACCTGCATTTAAGCGCTATCAATTCGTCCATCGTTCGCGAAATATATAAAAACCAAGGTGACATTAATCAATTTGTAACACGTCCAGCTTTACTCGTTTAACGAAAATGGTAAAAAAGTTCCTACTTATTTTTCTAGTTTCATTTCAATTTGCAGCCTCGACGCAAGTTATTATAAGAGGAATGGCATATAGTTATTCCAACCAAAAAATTTCAGTATATAAAATTGATGACTACATTTCTAACCATGAAACGTTAGTAAAAGAAACAGAAATCGATTCAAATGGCTATTTTATTTTTTCCTTAGAAAGTCCACAAATTCAAAAATACATCCTTCGCGTAAAAAATGCTTATGCTGGATTGTATATGCAAAATAAAGCGAGGTATACGATTGAAATTCCTGAGGAGGAGAATGCCTTTTCCAACCTTTCCACTAATAATGAATTAGAACTTACCTTCATCGATTTAGACAGTACAGATATCAATTACAAGATTCTGGGATTTGAAGCGTGGATGGACAGCTATCTTTCAGAAATTTATTATACCAAAGAATCTGACCATGGAGACTTTATCCGAAAAATACGTACTTTTAAAGACGAAGTAGAAAACTACTATTCGAAAGACACCTGTTCATTTTTCAGAGACTTTTTAAGGTATTCGATAGGACAAAACGTTGAAAATTTACAATTTCTTGGTGCTCCATCTACGCAGGACAAATTTGATTTTTATTTTAAGGATCAAGCCATTCTCTATAAAAATGATTCGTATATGACCTATTTTGATGGTTTTTATAAAAAATACCTTTTTCAACTAACAGGAACAACAGCCAATGATCTTTATGTATCGATTGCCCGTGGAGATCTCTATTTAACAGACTCACTGCTTCGAAAAGACCGTTATTTAACAAATGACAGACTGCGACAATTGGTATTACTAAACATCCTAAAAGAAGAGTATTTCAGCAGTTATCTTCCTAAATCAGGAATACTTAGTTTATTAGTACAAATTTCTAGTAATTCAATAGTTAAGGAACATAACCAAATAGCAGCTAACTTACTTACCCAATTCAATACTGCTTCTGTGGGTTTTAGATTTCCTGAAATTATTCTGAAGGAGAATAATGATACCAGCTTGCTTAGTGCCATTAAAGGAAAATACATCTACGTTCACGCCTTTGATCCCAGAAATCCATCATGCATTAAAGAGATTGGTGCCTTGAAAAAATTATATGATAAATACGGAAAAGAAATTGAATTTGTAACCATCTATCCATTAGCAGAAAAGCCATATACCAAAATTGAACAACGAAATTTAGATGCGCTTAATTGGAAGAAAAGCAGTTATAAGCTATCAGATCCGATATGGAAAAAGCTTCAAATCATTTCCTTTCCTTACTATTTGTTGATAGATGATTCCTACTATCTACTTTCATCACCCGCCTTAAGTCCGATACCCAATGGAAATTATCAAACCATCGAAAAAATCCTATACGATATCATTCATCAAAACGATAAAGAATAAGATTAGCGTTTAAAATACCCCCAGAAAATTCCCGAAATTCCTCCAGCCAAATGTGCCATGTGCGACACATTGTCTTTACTAAATGACAAATACACTTCTTGACTAAAATAGATGAGTAGCACGAGAAGAAAAGTAAAGGGTAACTCATTCGACTTAGCGTGAATCAATGTAGATAATATGATTAACATAAAGACAATTCCACTCAAGCCCATCAAACCATTTTCCCAAAAAAGGATATGAATAATCGCCGTGAAAATTGCAGCAGTGACGATCATTAGCATATATTTATTCCGTCCGTATGTCTTTTCAATAATTGGAGAAAGCACCAAAAAGAAAGAAAGGTTTCCAAGTAAATGTTCCGGACCAGCATGTCCAAAAATATAGCCAATGGTACTCAAATAATCCGTAACACTTCCGGTATTAAATTTTCCGTTTAATACACAAACACTGCCTAATTGCGCAGGATAGTAATGAAATAACACAAAAACCATCAAACAAAGAGCTGTAATTATCAGGGTGATTTTTGATTCAAATGTAATTTTCATATCATTCTATTTTAGCACTTAAACCCTTATCCAAGAGCGCTGTGCATTTTGGTTCTAACTCACTATACACGCCATGACTTACCGCGCATCGCCCATTTGTATGGATAATCCAGGCACATTGTTCCGACTCCATTAACTCCAAACTACAGATAGCCATTAAGGAATTAATTACATGATCAAAACTATTAACGTCGTCATTATAGAGCACTAAAGAATATTCCTCCGTTACTTTAGTTTTAACACTGGTTTTTTCTTTTGGTTCCGCTATCATAACTGACTTAATTTATAGGTATAATCTAATTTATCTGCCATTGCTTTTATGGTTGTTAATTGATTGTCATTTGAAAGAATAAATTGAATCTCAAAAGTATCCATTTTTGGCAAAATACTGTATGGAATGGTACAATGTAGTAACCAATCATGCATGGCAGCACTTATTGATCCCTCATCAGCGGAAACAACACAGATAGATGCATCATTGGATTTAGCCACCATGGACATATCAGCATAATAAATACGTTCAAAGGCGGAAATATCGTTAAGATCAATAAAACCAGAAACGACACTTTTTTGATTTGGGTCAAAAACGAAGGTCCCGCCCCTATTCAATCCACCTAATAGCTCATTCGTTATGTCTGAATCCATTGTTTTAATAAATTGAACGTATTCAACATTCAGTATAGCTGGTGAAGCCAATTCATTAAAATCTATTTTGATAACTTGGTCGACAGTCACAACTTGTTCCGAAGCGACTAGTTGCTGTTGCTGTAACAAAGTCTTTGCTAAATTCATATCAATAGGCTGACCATTGCGATAAGCCACGATATACGCATCCGTTATTCCTTTTTGGACAATGTCTTTTTTGCGCAATTTAGCATCCTCCATATTCAAAAATTGACCACTTGTATAGCGATATTGTCCGTTTGGCGAAATATGACTTTCTAGTTCTTCAATATTTGCTAGTTGATTACCAACGATTGGCTTATTATAAACACCCACTTGCACACAATAAAAAATAGCCTCCTTCTTCAGCTCGGTGGAGACATTAGGAGCTACTTCAGTATTCTTAAACAATGCTGCGACCTCCAAAGAAATTTCATTTTGTGTTTTTGCGATACATCTACCCGATCGTTCTAACTCAGCCGCTTCAAAAAGTGAAATCCGTTTACCATCGCAATAAGCTACAATAAATGCATCCGCATATCCTAGGTTCCTTATTGATTTTCTGGCGGTAAGCGCATTAATTTTATTATTGAAATAGCCAGCGAGGTAACAGGTAAGACCATTTTGCAATACTTCACCAGAAACAGGCGTGAATTCCCTGAACTTATCGACTGCTATAGGTTTACGAAAAGCCCCAACTTGAATTCTATACAAGAGACCTGAAGGCGATGCAGACAAGACCGGTAAAGGAGGGGCGGCATTAGTTGTGATAGGATTCCCAACAATAAACTCGTAGGAAGGGGCATTCGTTTTAGCAATCAACTGAATAGGCTCAATTTTCTCAGCGAGCATGGCTTCCATTTTCAATTGATTAGGCAAAGACAAAATTACTTTTGCTTCCTCCGACAATTGTTGAGATAATTTCTCTGCAAGAAGAATGCTTTCAGTTATAGATTTTGCTTTTTCTCTTTCCGTATTGGAGATAGTAGCATTTCCATTTGATTGTTGCATCAAGTAATTTAATTTTTGTTTATCGGAAGCTATCACCTTGTTAATACTATCAAGTTGTAATACCGTTCGATTATAAGCGATTCGTTTTTGAAGGTATTCCGTGTATTCAGGCTTACTTTTTAATTCAACAATATCCTTTTCAGGTAATTCATTTTCTTTCAAGAAATTTTCAGTGGTATTTACTGGAATCACTTCCTTATTTCCATCCAATTGATCGATCTGATTTTTAATAATTTTCAGTTGCTTGTCAATAAGCGAAAGCCTTTCGCCGGTTTCCTTTTTCCGAAGTTCCTCCAATAATTTTTCTTGAATAATAAGCGTATTTCTGGCTTCATCATTGGAAGTAAACGTGCTGTTTTCTAATGCCGGGAATTCATTTTCCAGCTGTTGAATTTTATTGGATAAAACCAATTGATTCACCAATAAAGAATTTGTTGAATTAATGATAGTTGAAACCTTTTTGTTTTCCTCATCAAGCACTTTATTTTCAGCAGTCAAGGCTGATTTTTCTAACACTTTTGTTTCCTCCATTACTTTTATTAATTCTTTCGAATTGGGAGAGTCGATCTGTACAAGTTGTTCTTCCGATGTAAGTTTCTCTTCAGTTGTAAGCTTATCCTGATTCGCTAAAAGTTCCTCCTCTACCCGTTTCTTTTCTGCGATTACAACTTGTTCCTCAGAAGTCAATCTCTCTTGATTCGCTACAAGTTCCTCCTCGATTCGTTTCTTTTCTATGTTTGCAAGTTCCTCTTCAACACGTTTCTTTTCTGCGCTTACAACTTGTTCCTCAGAAGTCAATTTCTCTTGATTCGCTACAAGTTCCTCCTCGATTCGTTTCTTTTCTGCGCTTACAACTTGTTCCTCAGAAGTCAATTTCTCTTGATTCGCTAAAAGTTCCTCCTCAACTCTTTTCTTTTCTATGTTCGCGAGTTCCTCTTGAACACGTTTCTTTTCTGCGCTTACAATTTGTTCCTCAGAAGTCAATTTCTCTTGATTCGCTACAAGTTCCTCCTCAACTCTTTTCTTTTCTATGTTCGCGAGTTCCTCTTCTACTCGTTTCTTTTCTGCGTTTGCAGCAATTTGTTCTTCGGAAGTCAATTTCTCCTGCTTGGCAGCGAGTTCCTCTTCAACTCGTTTTTTTTCTGCGTTAGCGGCAATTTGTTCTTCGGAAGTCACTTTCTCCTGCTTGGCAGCGAGTTCCACCTCTATCCGTTTCTTTTCTAAGTTAGTGAGTTCTTCCTCAACACGTTTCTTTTCCGCGTTTGCTGCAATTTGTTCCTCTGAAGTTAATTTCTCTTGATTAGCTAAAAGTTCCTCTTCTACTCGTTTCTTTTCTGCGTTTGCGGCAAATTGTTCTTCAGAAGCTAATTTCTCCTGACTAGCAGCGAGTTCCTCCTCGATTCGTTTCTTTTCTATGTTCGCGAGTTCCTGCTCAACACGTTTCTTTTCATCGTTCAGGCGATTAGCAGCAATTTCCTCTTCGGTCGGAAGTTTTTCGACATTTTCAGAAGCAACAAGATCTTTTAGGTTCACTGTATATTTCTCCTCCTCACTTTTTAGCAATTGAAGTTCTTCCATGTACTTATTGACCGTTAAAAAATCATTCGAAGCCTCTGCTTTTTTAATCGTTGATTGTAATTCCAATTCTTTTTTCAGAAGTAAATTCAAAATCGCCTGATATTTTTGCTGAGAATCTTCTTGTTTCTTTAACCCATCTATTTTACCAGCTAAGTCATTAAGTACTGCTTCACTAGCTGTAACCCCATTAAGTTGTGGCGACTCAATAAGTACTTTATTCTCTTTATTCAGCTGATTAATACTAAGTTCAATATCATTTTTCTCTTCAGTAAGGGCAGTAATATCAGCTATAGATATAGCTGGTAATTCAATTTTAGGATCAGTTAAAGGAGCATCAATAGTTGAAACATTATTGTTTTTCAATTCCTGTTGCATTTCGATTTTTGCTATTTCAATCTGTAATTCTTGTTCCTCAATTACTAACTCTTTAATGATTAAATTTTTAGCCTTGGAAGATTCACTGGCTTCCTTTTGTACCGCTACTATTTGCTTATCAATGACAATTTTTTCTTTCTTGCTAGCTAAAATTTTAGTTTTTTCTAATTCAGTCACCACATTGTTTAATGAATCACTTTCTTTCTGTATTTCAGCCTTCTTCTCTAATAAGGACTTGTTTTTATTCGCTAATTCTTGTTCTAAGGCTTCACTATCAACATCCGACACATCGGTCAAATTAGTTGCCAATAATGATTGAATTGTTTCTTTATTTTCTACCAAGAAAACCTTTACGCTATCATCACTATTCAATAAAGATAAGTCGATCAACTTTTCATTTAATTCAGCTGCCTTTTTTGTTAATTCCAATTTTTGATTCACTTCAAGGGCTGAATCTTTTTGTTCAATAAGTTGATTCAAGGCAATCATTTGTTGCTGTAATTCAATCTTATCTTCTTGAATTTCTTTTAATTTCTCCAACAATTCTTTTTTATTCTCCGAAGAAATATTGGGCTCATTGGCATCTGTTTTCACATCTTGAATTAAGTTGTCCAGTGTTCCTAAATAGGCCACATTTTCCTTTTGCAAAAGGGCTGCTTTGGTAAGATCAATGGATAACTCTTCTTCCTGTAATTCAACGGAAATTAAATCGTCATTCATTTTCGACAAAGCATCTTTTTGATTCAATTTATCATACCCCAGCTCTGCTAAAACAGCCTTAGCATCCATCGTTTCCGTTGGAGTAATTACCTTATTTTGAATGAGCGTAGGATTCATTTTTAATGATGCAATTGCATTCAAAACAAGAATGTTATCATCCTCGGAAGCTAATTCAGACAAATTAAAATAATTGGCAAAATCCATGTTTTCATCGGATTCAACCACCGAGTAAGTCAATGTTTGTTTAAAAATAGTGTTACTCTTAGCAACCGGAACTGAAGCCGTTCCAATAAAAGTTTCTCGAGATCCATCCACCGTTACGCTAAATTTATAGTCCCCACTTCCTGGAATTAGAAGCGAGTACTTTCCATTTTCATCCGTCGTAAAAGGCCCAAATTCTTCCGAAGTATTCACATTAATGACTTTAATTTGCGCCATTTTATTTTTTTCGTCCAACAAATCATGAAAGTCACCTTTTATTAATTGAATGGTAGAATTAATCGTGCTATATTCAACTGAATACACCTCAATCTTATTTCTTTCACAGTTTCTATTGGAAGAAAAATAAGCCTTTTTCTGATCAATTTCAGGTACAAAAAGAAAATCATCATCGGCAGAAGAATACGGGAAGTCGAAATTGTTTCTATTGTCAGCGCTGTTCCTACTTGGATCGAAAGTAGCCTTAAATAAGTCATACCCACCTATTGAATTATGTCCCCGAGAAGAAAAGTAAAGCGTTCCATTTTTCTGATCATAGAAAGGAAAATCCTCATCAAGCAAAGAGTTTACTTGGTCGTTTATTTTTACAGCTGGCGACCATGCATCAGCCCCTATTTTTCGAACAAAGTAAATATCTTTATTTGTAGAGGTTCCATAACTCGCAAAAAATTTCAAACTATCGCCACGTAAAAAATAATACATGGGTAAATGATTGAATTTCTTATCCATTTTTGATTGTAATCGTTCATCAGTAAAAAAACCGCCAGTGCGACTTTCCAATTGATAATTCATGTAAAATTTAGGGAGAGCCACCTCGACCGCATTAATTAAGCGCAAAGCTTTTGGAGATTTCAGGAGCGTTTTCCCATTAGCACATTGGTCTAGTTCCATTTTAACATCGTGATCTCTTAATTTTTCCGGTGTATTATCAAGGTATTTTTGATAATAGAGCATTGCGCTCGAAAATTTATATTCAAAATGTGCGAGTTTGGCGACGAAATAATAGGTTTCACTTGGGAAATCAGATTGTCTAAGCACAAAATCAAAATAACGTTTAGCATTCTTTCGATTATCAGAATAAAAGACACAAACCCCGTATTTAAAATTAAAATCCATGGAAGTCGGATTTTGTGCTAATAATTGCCGAAAGTCAATCAAAGCTGACGCGTAATCCTTTTTATTAAAGGATTCAACTGCTTTTTTTTCAAGTTGCGAAAGGGATTGAGCAAAAGAACTATTGACTGTTAATACTATTAACAACAGATAGAAATACTTACAATAAAGGTGGCTCTTTTTCACAAGATTAAAAAACAAAAATATATTACTCCTTCCTCCTTGAAAGGTTCATTCTACTTTCCTCACCATTCATAAGTCTTGTGATATTTTTTCTATGCGATACAATAATTAAAAAGCCGAGTAATACCGTAAAAATTATCATAATCCTCGCATCTTCTTTCACAATGAAATAGCTTACAAAAGGGTATGAAAGCGAGGTTACAATTGCACCTAAGGAAACATACTTAAATAGTAAAAACACTACTAAGAAAATCCCTAAAGAAATAGCGGCAGAAATAGGATTAAGTCCAATGATTATCCCCAACGAAGTGGCTACCCCTTTTCCACCTTTAAATTGAGCAAAAATTGGAAAGACATGTCCAATAATACACGCAAAAGAAGTGGTGAGTTGAAAAACAAGCAACTGATTATCCGAATAATTTTCTGCTATCAACAACGGTAAAATAGACGCTAAAATACCTTTAGTAATATCAACAATTAAAACAAACCAACCTGACTTTTTACCTAAAACGCGAAAAGTATTCGTTGCTCCAGCATTTTTACTTCCGTGTTCTCTCGGATCGAGACCATGCCATTTTTTCCCTGTCCAAACTGCCGTTGGTATAGACCCAATAAGGTAAGCAAAGCAAATAAACAGAATAGAAATCATCATTTTGAGCGCAAATAATCATTGAATTTAACCAAAATTAACTTAAGTTGCGTCTCATCGGCAATATCAAACATAAAATTTTTCGATTTTCGCTTATCAGCTTTAATATTTACAATAGAATTGGTGAACATTTCATCCTTAGAATAAAGCAACATGGTTCCATCTTTTTTATCCATAGAATAATTTAATACATACTCTTTATTATTGGATGTCATCCATCGGAAACCGAAACCTTGATTGGATTCACCGATATTGGTTTGATGGAAAACCATATTAAAATCTACCTCTTTCAAAACTACTTTATCCTCCAAGCCGATAATTGCCACTTTATTTTTAGCTTTCACTTCATCGCCTTCCTCATCTATTTGAGTACCCGTATTTCTTGTATTAAAGCCACGAGCAAATCCTGTTTCATTCACTTTCGTTTTCAATTTAAAATATTCTAAATGAATACCTGTGATTAACATAGTCCCTTCCAATTCACTCGGCATTTTCCGCAATTTATCTTCTTCATAATCTTTATAGAAGTCATTTTCTTTTTCAGAATTTAGCCAAAATTTACTGACTTGTTTGAAATTATATTGTTTTGATTTAAGATCAATATCTTTTTGTCCTTCCAACTCTTTCAACGAACTAGCAAAACCCTCCATAATATTTTTTTGAATAGGGAAAATAAATTTACTTGTCAAATTAAGTGCAATTTTCTGTTCAGATGGTTCATAAGATATATCACCATATGATTCGATACGAACTTCGCCCAGGTCTAAACCTAAATCAATTTTACCAAGCCCTGTAAGCGCGCACGTTTCTGTATAAAAAGTTAATAAATTCCCTCTATTATTCGCATTTTCAAGCATTTGCTTAGTGCCAATTTGATACGCGGCCGCTTTCGGATTATACTGGACATAGCCATCCGCTTGAAAAATAATCGCATCATTTTTCCCTTCAATTTTGGATAAAAATGCAGGGTAAACACTTACGCTATCCATTTTCTCAGAATCCTTCCATAAAAACCCAACAGCCAAACGATTTCCTTTATCATTCAATGGTTTTTCTGAGATTGGAATTTGTATATTTTTAGCTACGACAGTATCGTTGAACGCAAGCCAAGAACGGTCAAAATTTTTGCATAAATGATTAATCCTTGTCGATCCATCACAAATAATCCCTGAATTATTAGCAATAATTTTTATTTTTCCATAGTAATCAAATTCCTTAGAAAGTTTAAAATTATCTTTTTGATCCACGGAACCTTCAGCAATAGTTTTGGCACCGCTTTTATTGTACGCAATACTTTTCATTTTTAAATTAGTGAGCGTACTATCTCGATCATAATAGGGATAAATACCTACACCTTCAAATTTATTACGGCTGGTAATAGTAAGATCAACTTGATAAAATTTATGAAATTGTGTGATGTAATTGGCGACAACAATGGCATTTTTTAGCGGCTCAATTACGGCATTTTTCCGAATCACAATTCTCATACTATCAGGGAATATTTTTGCATCCCCAACCCTCACATAATCTACTTTATTACAATAAATTATTTGTGTTTTTAAATCATACTTCGCACTTAAAGATCTAAACCGCAGTGAATCTTGTTTATCATCCATGGAGAAGAAATTAGGATCCGTCAAATCTGCCCCTGCTTCGAAAACTGTTTCTTTTGATTGTTTTTTTTCAAAGTCTACCGATGCGCCATCCATATACCAAAAGAATTTATCCATCGTGCAATAATAAATATTGGCAGGAAATTTAATTCTTTTCGCTCCAAAGGAGTTGAATTCACCCTTTCTATCTTTAAATGAAATATGCGCTTTAACACCATCTGCTTCAATTGCTAATGGTGATTCACCTTCGGTAACAAATTTATTTTGAAGTGAAAAATTTGACGTGTCTGCATCGATATCCGTATAAGTAAAATCATACCTGCCAGAATACAATCCCGCATCATTAAATAGCATCTGACCATAACCATACATCCCTTTATTAGACAAAATAACCGAGCCATTCAATTGACATTGATTATCGAACATTTCCAAATTTGTACCATTAAAAGCAGCTGCTTTTAATAGTTGTTTTTTGGGAATAAAGGTGATAAAGGCAGATTCAGAAAATACTTGAGGTACCTCCTGCCCTTTTTCGACTCCCTTATTGGTGAATTTGGCTACACCAATTGTTGAATCGGGTAAAAAGGTTAATTTATTTGAAATCGCTGAAGCTGTTAAAAAATTAATGGTACCGGTACCTTGCAAACCATTATTCGATAGTACTATTTTGTTTTCGTATTTGGATTCATTTCCATAGAAAGGAAGGCCACCTTCAGGCGCTTTTGTAGAAAACCCAAATGAATAATCATTCATTAGCTTAAGATCCTCTTTAATTGGAGGGAAAATACCACCAGAAATCAACTGCCCTTTTAGGAAAAGAGATTTTTCATTAAAATCATCCAAACTATCCAATTCAAAAGGTTCCAATGAATAATAAAATCGTTTTGCATCGTATGCACCTTTGACAATTTCAGCCGCATTATAAAGAATTTTTGAAGCACTTGGCACCAATAATTTAGGGTAACTACTATTCTCAGATCCCCTTCCAGATCTTGAGGATGATTTGTCGATCAACAACTCGCCTTTTAATTCACTGAATGAACTTCCCATTTCAATTACATCGGAGCCATCTTCTTGTCTCAAAGGATTTACCCGTAGAACGGTATATTCTAAGTCCTTTAAAATAAATTTAAAATCTTGATACGAAAAGTAGGCGTCTTTTACAATGGAAGCAAACTTACCCGCAAGTAACAAACCTTTAAATTGTAAATCCCTATTCTTTTTCATTATAACAAAGCTAGAGTCGGGCTCAATAGAAGTAGATTGAGCACTTGAAATGGTAATGTTATCTACCCCAGAAATAAACATTTGTTGTTTATTTACATCCACAAAAGCAAAATACGATTGATTGCGAAATCTATTATTCATATCGTTATTAACGCGTTCCAAATTCTTTAAATAGGGATCTTGATTTATCTGTTCATCCGAATATCCTTTTAAATCTCTTGGGCGCAAATCCGAAACAATCGATAAATTATCAAAGTCCCTTGCGCCATTTTTAGCATCCGAAAAATTAAATAACTTATTGGTTAAATACACTTGTTTTTCATCGGTATCGTAAATCAAAAAGCCCAAACTCACGAGATTAAACATACTAGATTTATTATTATCGATGGTGTTACTCATGGCATTAGCCAATTCACCTTCCGACAATACATTCGTATTTTTTTTACGTGCAAATGAAACGATGGAAGAAATAGGATTTATTTTACTTAGGCCTTTTACTTTATCGTATAGTCCCTGGTCGAAATAATCAAATGATTCAATAGCGATCACTTTTTGTTCTTGAGCTGTTCCAATTTCATAGCTAAAATAGGGTTGAAACGAATTTACTTTCCAACAAAAAACGGGTGAATAGACATAGACATTAAAATAAAAATCTTCAAAGGGGATAACAGCGGAGCCAGACTTCTTTGCTGTTAAGCTCATTAATTTTTTTGATTCATCAAAATAAAACAAGCAACTAGCATGCGTCATTGAATCTCCATTCGCATAGAACATTTTAAACCGAGCTTCGCGAGAAATTATTTGAGTGGGATCCATCATAAAATCAACAGAAGAAATCTCAAAAAGCGGTTTTTCTTTATAGTTAAAAATAACCTTTGCGAGATTATCATCATTCCCCCGACCAATAAACTTCTCTCCTTCCAGCGAAAAACCTCCATCATAATCCAAATTCTCTCGAAGGGATTTAATTTTTAATCGTTTTTCAAAAGAGTTGAACTGAGGTGCTTCTTCATCTTGCGACAATTCTGTGTAGGTTTTATCCATTAATTTCCCAAGAATTGGTGTTGTAAAATACGGGGTTGTTAGTGCAACCGTATCTACCTTTAAAATTGATCGAGATAAATCAACTTTAAACATACGCAATTCAGCAAAGGTCTCCTCTTTTTTAAAACCGACTTTCTCCCAAGTTAACACTCCTGCATTACCGCTAAATTTTGCTGCATCGACATCCAACACCCCTGAAGTACCTGACACCAGAATACTATCATCTAATTTACCATTATCCCCAACTATATAACAAGCTAGGTTTCCATTATCGCAAATTAACTTTAGTGTTTTATCTTTTCGCCAAGTAAATTCACCTTTCAGAAATACCCATCTAAAACCATCGTTTGATTTTATACTATGGAATTCGAACAAATCTGCAGAAAACTGCAAAAAAGCTAGGAATTTTTCAGCGTCTTCTTTTTGATAATCCGCCAGATACTTTGCCCATTCGCTATTAAAATTCCCTGAAAACTTATTAGAAGATTGAAATAGGAAAGATTTAACAAGTGGATAGACAAATGAATAATCGGAAGTTGCGGTATAGATTGAATTTGATAAATCCACCATTTTAGCAAACTGCGCTTCGGTAAAACCAGGAGACTGTATCATTTTTGAAAGCTTTTCCCTAACAAATTGAACCTGATCAGGCTGCACAAAAGCACGTTGACATTCCTTCACAAACTTATCACGTTCCTTGGTGAAATTTTGACTAATAGAGATGCTGCTTAAGCCAATAAGAAGCAATAAAAAAAAATACCTCATTGTTTATATTTTTGAAGTTTGATAAGTGCCCATGATTCCTTTTCATGAACGCTCACCGAAAATAAATTAAATTGTTCTGCTACGGTTACTAATTCAGCAACATCGCTGTTAAAAAATCCACTTAATAGCAAGGTGCCACCTACAGTTAATACTTGCGAATAAATTGGCAATTGTTCCTTCAGTATGTTTTTATTGATATTAGCAAAGATGAAATCAAAATTCACCAATGGAATTAGTGAAGCGCCACCTTCAATGGCAACTATTTTAGTACAGTCATTCTGTTCTGCATTCCATTTCGTGTTTTCAACAGACCACGACTCAATATCAATCGCTATAATTTCTCTTGCTCCTAATTGCTCGGCTAATATTGCCAAAACACCTGTTCCTGTTCCCATATCTAGGACCAACTTATCAACTAATACAAGGTTTAATATTTGCTGACACATTAAGAAAGTAGTTTGGTGGTGGCCAGTACCAAAAGACATTTTAGGATCAATTTCAATCACACGATTTCTTCGAGCCTCTTCCCCATGAAAAGGAGCAACAATCGATAAGCGATCATCTACATAAACGGGCTCAAAATCTGCTTCCCATAATGCATTCCAATTTTGATGTTCTATGTTGGTACGAACATAAGTCAGTTCCAATTCTTTTTTATCACTGAATGAACTCAGTAAAGAATAAATAAGAGAAAGTTCCTCGATTTGCGCGGGAATATAAGCCAGTAACACATTTTCCTCCTCCATAAAACTTTCAAAACCTACATCAGAAAGCGAGGCAACTAATATC
>Ga0247840_10005924_pt1 | contig 17990 bp, 23 predicted proteins | sample LaCruzMarch2015__FD_192404 | JGI IMG/M metagenome (GOLD analysis project Ga0247840, IMG submission 192404) | Freshwater microbial communities from meromictic Lake La Cruz, Castile-La Mancha, Spain - LaCruzMarch2015_17m | ecosystem: Environmental > Aquatic > Freshwater > Lake | place: Spain... | reverse complement strand
CGGCGATCTCCCCGAGGCGCGCCGCGAGGGTCGCGCCCTCGACGTACTCCATGACCATGAAGTAGTGCTCGTCGATGTGGTCGAAGTCGACGACGCGCACGATGTTGGGGTGGCGCAGGGCGGCGACCGCCTGCGCCTCGCGCTCGAACCTCACCAGCAGGTCGGGGTCGTCCGCGAGGTGCGCGTGCAGCACCTTGACGGCCACGGTCTGGCGCAGGCCCGGGTGCGTGGAGCGGTAGACAGTCGCCATGCCGCCGCGGCCGATGAGCGCCGTGATCTCGTAGCGCCCCAGCGTGCGACCGATCAGCTCATCCGCCATCTGCTTCCCCGTCCCGCCTTTCGCCCGACGCGCACCTCTGCGCTTCTGCAGGAGGTGGACCTCGCGCCCGGCCTGGACCCGCGGCTCAGGCGTCACGGCCCTTCCCTCGGTGCCCGTCTCGTGCTCCACTGCGCTGGAGAGAACCCCCTCGTCTTCACCCACCTCTTCGACAGCGGGGACGTCGGACTTGAATCGGCGACGAGGCAGCAGCAGGCAGCCTACCACGGGGCTCTCTTGCCGTCGTCACGCCAGGGTAGGGCATGCGAGCGGCGACGAGTGGAGGTGATCGCCGCCTCGCTGCCGCCATGGCGTTCGCGTGCCGCGAGCGCCTCAAACCACGGGTGTATATGCAGCCGCCGGCTCGCACCACGCCTGCCCCTCGGACGGACCAGCGCGCCGCCGCAAGAGCCTGTGGGTGTGTCTTCCGCCGGCGAGGGTGGGCCGGTGCGCCGGTGCGGCGCGGCAGAAAGCCATCACGGTGTCGGCTGTGCCGCCGAACCAGCTCACTCACCGCTGGCAGGAATCGAAATCGTGTGCGGGCGCGAATCCGAGCTTGGAAACGGCCTCCGCCACGCAGATGCCAGCCTGCGCGCGACGTGGCGGCTGGAGAGCAGCAGGCCGAACGTCAACCTGGCCGCGCACCCCTGCTGCCGGCATCATGGGCCGCCGGATCTCCCGGCGCTTCTCCGTGGCATGCGGGTTTGGGCGTCGCGCCCATTGCCCAACTGGCGCTGCGAGACCGGCTCGGAGGCATCCCACGCGGACAGCCGAATCAGCGCTCGGACCGCCGCGATGCAGCATGTCCCCCGGCTCGGGGGGGATGGCGTCGGCCACGAAGACGAGGCGCATCCTGCCGGCCCTCAGGTTGGTGTTCGCGCGTTCCCAGAGATCCCGCGGATCGATGGCCTCGCCAAGTCGGTTGGCGATCTCCTCTCCGGGGTCCAGCCCGTCCGCCGCGCAGCGCTCCTCGAACTGCTCGGCCAGGGGCTTCGCAGGCCCGTGGGCGTTGGCGTTCGCCGCGTAGTCGAGCATCTGCCCGACGACTTCACGCCGGATGCGAAGGTCGGACGCACGCTTGACCTCGACCAGAGTCGGCACCGCGTCCTGATCGACGAAGAGATGGTCGAGGGAGAACTGCCATCCGCCGCCCTCTTCCACCGGGATCGGGGTCTCGCGCGAGATGAGCAGCCAGCGCCGTGGCTCCTCGGTCATCGCCACGAGACTCTCGTCCTTCTGGATGAGAAACACTCCACCAGCCATGCCTGGGCCTCCCCGTCTGACGACTTCATCGTGGCGACAGACCAGCAGCCTATGGGCGCTGCGCCACGGTGGGCGTTCCACCTCAAGCCGAACACTTTCCGGGCACTGCAGCGGAATCGTTGGGGGCTCCTGGAAGCGAGCCGTATGCCATAGCCGGCCCTTCGGACGGATTCGCCCACACCTCGGGTATGAGGCGGCCGGCGCGAGAGCACTTCGACGCCGCGACTGCGTCATGCCACGGCTGGAGCTGCGAGCGCCGGCCGGCGGCAGATGCGCGCCACGCCCACCCATCGCACGGACAAGCGCGCCATGTCGAGGGCGTATCTTCGCCTGCCCGCAGGTTGAGATACGCGCCCATCCGTCCCCTCCCGGGTGTAAGCTGAAGGACCGGTACGTGGCTTGGGGAAGGGGGCGAGTGGGCACTGCTTCAGATTGGCGTCCGCGCTGCCGATGAAGATAGGGCCGCCGGCGTGAGGACTGCCAACCTTGTCCTGCCAGCCATGCAGATGAGGAGGGAGCGTGCGAACTCAACGCCTGTTTGTGAGGGCCGATGCGGTCGAAGGCGTCGATTGCCCGCATCATCTGCGGCGCTGACCTATGCCCGCGACGTGAATCCCGGTGGATTCGTGTGTCATGCCAGTTCTGAAGCGCGGCACAATCGCTCCATTGGGCGACTGGTTGCGGCGGAGCACGAGTCGTTGACGGCGTTGACAGACTGCTCAGTCAGCCTCGCGGAGCACGATACAGTGTGCATCAGATAGGCACGGGGGCGTCCTCTTGAAGAGCCTTCTCACGGAGCGTGTCGTCGCATCGCCGCAGCCCACAGTCGTGGATCTCGTTTGGCTCGAGGAAGGGAACACGCCACCTTCAGACAGCGTTCTCGATCGCGCACTTCCCGAGCTACTGCGCCTCTCCGAAAACGAGATCGATCAACTGTGGGAGTCCCTCGGCAGGCTTGCCATTGATGACCTGGCCTTGTCAGATGCCACGCTTCTGGCTATGCGTCGCCCCTATCTGTGCGCTGAGGACAGCTTGGAGATACTGGTCTCGTCGGCGATCGGCTATCTGCAATCCCTCTTCTTGTCAGATTCGCCATTCGATGAGTTCCTCGAAGCGGCTCTTGCCGAGATCTCCGCGCGCGTTGGCCGCGATGTTCGTCCCAGCGCCGATTCACTCTCCTCCCAATCGTTCATCTCGGGAGTAGCTGAGGGATTCGGAGCCCTTCCGCTCTCGGCGATCCCGGGGACTGACCTGCTGGAGTCCTGTCTTGGGGATCAGCGCGTCCATCGAATCGGCGACCTTTCCGGCGTCTCTGAGAGCTCGCTGTTCCGCGTTGCCGGCTTCGGAGCCCTCACCCTGAGAGTGGCTCGGATGTGTTGGTCGCTTCGAGAGGAGCTGATATGGCTATCCGGTCTCGGCAAACCGCCGGATGGCGCTGAGCCGCCCAGGTCTCTCTGCGATGAGATGCGTCTCGCGTTGTCGATGAGCATTGCTCTTGCTCCCGGGGGCAGCCGCGAGAAGGCGATACGCGTGGTGCTGCGACGCTTGGGTGTCGAAAGCGGCAGCCCCATGACGCTTGAAGAGGCAGCGAGCGCCTTCGGGCTGACGCGGCAGCGGATTCGACAGATCGAGGCCAAGGCGGTGAACGCCCTTGACGTCACGGCGTTCCTGGCGGAGCTCGTCCCGTTGCGCGTCGACATCTTCTGCACTCTCGCCGCGCACGGCTGGGGCATGCTGACCGCCGAGCTCGCTCGGGACCTCGCAGACAGACGCGGATGGGCGGATAGCCCGTCTGTCGAGGCTCTTGAAGCCGTTACCGCGATGCTGCCCGAATGCGACGCCGACTCGGCTGAAGAGGTCGTGCTGCTGGCTGGCGCAGGCTGCTCTCAGTGCGACGCCATGGCAGCAGTCTTGGACGAGATCACAACGGACGGTTCCGCCATCGCCGTCTCCGAGGTTCGTAGCCGGCTGGTCCGCGCCGCACCGGATACGCGGCGCGAGTGTGCGATGTGCGCGGAGCATGACCCCAAGGTCTTCGCGGCTCTACTCGATATCGCACTCGAAGGGCAGGTCGATCTCGTTCGCAACGAGGACGGGTGGCTTCTCCCTCATGCACAGTCGGGCCGTCGGCCGAATTCGCTCGCGTTCAGGGCTCAGGACGCTTTGCGTAGATCGGGTCGCTGCATGCACTTCCGCGAGGTCGCTGCGGTATTGGCGAAGGACAACCCTACCAAGGCGCCACCAACGCCACGAAATGTGTACGCTGCGCTTGAGCGTGTGCCAGATGCGGTCAGCTGGGATGCCGGCTCCTTCATCCACAAAGAGTGCATGCCCTTTCCCTACCAGGTCGTTCGAGGCGTGGAGGAGTGGATCACCGAGCGCTTCAACAGCCCTGCTCCACCACAAATGCTTTCCGTGCACGGCGTGTACCAACGGTTCGAGGGAGACTGCGTGTCTCACGGCGTGCCCTCAGAGCTCGCCCTGTATTCTCTACTGCGCATGTCCGGAGAGCCGAGCCTCGTGTATCCCCAGTACCCTCAGATCCACTGGCAGGTTCGCGGCACGATTCGAGCAGAGGCTTCCCCTTGCGCTCGTATTGGACGACTTCGTGCGCAATGCCAGCGGGCCTGTGACTATGGAAGAACTGCGCCAATTCGTCATGGATGAGATGGGCTTCAAGGAGTTCCAGCTGACGCAGGCACTTGCGGAGTTGCCGAACGTACACGAGACAGCCGACGGGCCGTTCTTGCACACTGACGGCGCGCACGGCCCCGGCGTCTATGGCCTTGTCGATGGGGCAAGACGAGGTCCGGCACGTGACTCATCGAAGCGAGACACATCATCCGCGGATGACGCGGGCAGTGACAGAATCGTTGATGCCCAGTTCGACTCAGCTTCGAGCGAGCACGTTGCGTCATCCCCGATTGCCAAAGGTGAGAGACGCATCCCCGAGGCGACTCCATGCTCTGACTGCCAGCCGGCGAGGACGCACCTATTGGGGCTCGCGTCTGGAGACGGCCGGGCCATGCACATCCTGGACGCTGCCCACTCCGTTGTCGCCACTTGTTGCCGCGAGTGCAAAGACGGTCCCCCCTCGGCAGTGGATGCGTATGTGGTACGTCGCCTTCTGCAGGATACTGACGATGTGGTCGTGGATGATGACAGGATCTACGATCTGCTCAGCTGGCGCTTGTTTCAGTCACCTCAACTAGTGGATGCCGCCGAAGGCGCACTTCACAGACTGGGTGGGGAGGCGTGCCTCGTGGAAATCGCGGATACGATTCGCTCGAACAACGCGACTTGGGGAGCAGCGACCAATGCACAGGTGAGCGCCACGCTGTACGTGCAGAAGCGCAGGTTCGAACTCTTGGGCCGCGCGGTCTTCCGCCTGAAGGACGGCTCCTCGACGCACCCGCCCGAGGTACCGGAAGAACCAGGCACCAAGCCCTCACGCTCGGCAAGTCAGCTACGCGTAGCACAGACGGCTGAGGATATTGAGTTCAGGGGAGATGACTGAAATGCAGCGACTCGCGCAGTATCAGCTCGTGCCCAAACAGATTCGAGGCGAGTAGCTTGCCAGTTTGGTGGTGTGCTCGCTGCGAGGCGCCTCTCCTGTCTGACACCTGTTCCGTCTGCGGCACGCGGGCAGCGAAGCCGATGGCCGCTGATCTCACTCCCGTCTTCTCTGAAGAGATGGACTATCTTCGGGCCGTCTTGGGCGTGGGCTGCCTACCGAACAGGTCGCGTGACTACTACCTGTGGAGCTCCGGCGTTCATTACTACCGGCTCGCGCACAGAGTCATCACACTCCGCAACCTGAGCGGGGACGCGCCAAGGCCCGAGGTCGTCGATGAAGCTGGGATTCGCGCACGAGGCCGCTCCCGGACTTCGCGAGTCGCTCCGCTGACTAGGCTTGTGGAAGCGAATCGCGCGCATATGGCGCTGATTCGGTCTATGCCAGCCACTACGCTCGGTCCTGGCGCTCAATCAAGTCGGTCGGGCGCGACTACGCTGCCCTGACCTTGGGCAGGTCAGCGAGTCCGTCGATGAAGCCCGCGAGGGCTACAGCGGAGCGGCGTCTTCGCCTCTCACCGGGGCGGGCTCCCCGCCTTCCACGCCAGCCGTCTGCTGCGCAATCAGTGCATCCAGCGTGGCCTGCAAACGAGCCAAACGCTCCTCGAGCTCTTCGTGCCGCACCTTGTCGTGCTTCTCGTCCTCCACCTCGACGAACCATGACGCCAGCGAGGCGGTGATCAGGCCGAACATGGACACGCTGACCAGCACGAGCACCACGCGGACGAACTGCCCCGACCCACTCGCGGGCCACGGGGTTTCGGAGCCGGCCGTCGCGACGGTTTCGACGGTCCACCAGGTCGCATCTCCCCAGCTATTGATCTTGGATCCCGGGTGCCCCGCCTCCACGTCGTGGATGACGATCACGCCGGCCACGATGACCAACACCGCGACGAGGAGCACGTAGACCAGCCCGTGACGCATCAGCGCCCGGCGGCTGGCCTTGATCCCTCTGGCAACGAAGAGCAACGCGGTCGCCAGACGCAGCAGGCGGAGCGCCCGCAGCGCCCTCATGGCGCGCAGCGGCCGCAGGAACGGCACCACGACGAGTGCCAGGTCGAGGATGTTGTGGGCCATGAAGTGGCCTCTTTGTGGCGCGAGATACAGCCGCACGAAGTACTCGATGGCGAACAGCGCCCAGATGACCAGGTCGACGACGGTGACCGTCGTGCGCCCCGCCGGGCTGAGCTGTACCGTGAGAGGAATCACCAGCAACGGGATGATTGCCACGGACAGCGCCAGCATCGGCCATTTGACGGCTTCTTCGAAGTCGTTGAGCGCTTGTTGGGATGGCTTGATCATTGCAGAGGTGCCCCGGTGCCCGGCGAGCGTAGCAGGTGGGCTGAGCACGGCCAAGCCCGGAGCCACGCGCGGTCGCGCCCGAGCTCCGCGCGCTCCAGGCGCCGCCGCGGTTGGTGGTGACGAGGATGACGCCGCCGTCGCCACGACGGCCGGCGGCATCGCGGCCGTTGCAGTCCGCGGCGCGGACCTCCACGGCGTCTTCGACCATCCGGCGCTGCGCAGCGCCTATCCGAACGGGCTGCGCCCCGGTCCTGGCGCGCCGGCCCGCAAGAGCGTCGCACCGCCGCTCGACGACGACATCGACCGTCTCGCCGACCACGTCGAGGCGCATCTCGACGCCCCACTGCCCGGGCGCATCCTGCGCCTCCAGCCGCTCCAGCCCTCAGCCCGGTCGACGTTTCACGTCACCCGTTGAACTTGAGCCGGCGCCCTCCACACTGGGACCACCCGTGGAGGAGCCGTCCGTGTCCGAGCTGGTGAACCAGATGAGCGCCGCCCTGCGCGCGCGTCACTACAGCCGGCGCACCGCGCAGGCCTACCGCCTCTGGGTCCGCCGCTTTATCCGCTTCCACGGCATCCAATCCGTCACCCGGCCGACATGGCCGATCCCCGAGATCAACGCCTACCTCACTCACCTGGCCGTCGCTGAACAGGTGAGCGCCTCGACGCAGACGCAGGCGCTCTCCGCCCTCCTCTTCCTCTACCGACACGTCATCGGCCGCGCGAGGTGGGGGAGCTTACCGGTCTCGTCCGCGCACGCACACCAAGGCGCTTGCCTGTGGTCATCACGCGCGACGAGGTGAAGGCCGTCCTCAGCGAGCTCGGCTGCGACCTGTGGCTGATGGCTTCGCTCATGTACGGCGCCGGCCTTTGCCTGATGGAGCGCCCGCGCCTGCGCGCCCTCGACCTCGAGCTCAGGCGCGGCGAGAGCCATTCACCGGCGCGACCTCGCCGCCGGCTGGGGCCGCGTCGCGCCGCCGGAGGCCCTCGCGCGCAAGTACCCGGACGCCCCGTCCGACCGGCGCCGGCGACGGGTCTTCCTGCGGCGGCGCCGGCATCGTCAAGCACGCCAGCCGCCGCACCCTGCGCCACTCCTTCGCGACCCACCCCCTCGAGGCGGGCTACGGCGTCCGCCTCATCCAGGAGCTGCTCGGTCACAAGGACGTCAGTACGACCATGATCTCCGCGCCCGTGCTCAACCGCGGCGGCCAGGGCGCGCGCAGCCGCATCGATAGTCTGTGAGGCGGTGTACATGGACCGCGATCGCCGCCCGCCCGCGGTCCGGCGTGGGAGCGAAGGAGCCTCGCGGTGCAGGTTCTTCTGGTCTCCCTCCGATCTCGGTGGTAGCGTCTTACGCAGAAAGGAGCAGTCTGTACCTGGGGTCATACGCAGACTGCACACTCATTGTGGGACAGAAGACCGGGGGCACGACGGACTTCCAGGGTCGCCGGCGTGTCTTCGAGGGGTGAGGACCGCTCTGGGGAGCGGCGACCGACACCGCCCTTGGGGCCACAGGATGGAGGACACATGAGCAAGCAACGGTTCGGCGGATTTACGGCTGCACGGCTGGCGCTCATCCCGGTGGTGCTGACCATCGTTGCTGTCGCCACTATCGGGGCGTTCGCCGCCGCTCCGGCGTCCCCATCGTCGCAGACAGTCGCGCAGATCTGGCTTGACTCGCCGTCCGTGACCCTGACCGGTCATGACATCTTTGTGAGCGGCGGCATCGTCGCGGACGCCGACCTGACCGGCGCGGTCGTCGGGATCTTCAAGCGTGAGGCCGGCGAGGGCACCGACACCCACGTCACCGACGCTGCGGTCAGCAATGATAAGGTCAGCGGCAACGTCTTCAAGGCGTTCGTCCCGGCCATCACCCGCAACTGCGTGATCACTGCGTCCTGGGCGGGGAATGCCGACTACTTCGCCTCCAGTACGTGGGTGTTCGCCGGGGTGAAACCCAAGCTCACGCTTGCCGTCAAGTCGGCCACCCGCAGGCAGACGAAGTTCCGCATCATCGTCTCGCCCGAGCAGCCCTTCTACAAGGAAGGTCCGGTGTTGCCACCGCGCATCACCGACGTGCAGTGCCGGGTGCATGGCGTCTGGACGGTGTTCCCCGTCAAACTCGGCGGCTGGTCGACGGACGGGGAGTCCTGGTGGACGTACAGGTACTACGGCGTGAAGCCGGGCAAGTACCTGGTCCGGGCGCACTTCAAAGGGACCAACTACAACGTCGCGCGCGTGTCGGCAGCGCAGCGGCTGGTAGTTCCGTGATCGGCCGAGGTCGCGACTGGGTCGATGCTCTGTCCAACAAGCGGATCAACCTGACTCGCCCGAGCGCTCGGCTAGACTGGAACCGTACGGCGCGCAGGTGATGCGCCGGGCGTTGGACAGACGGAGGAGTGATGACGTCCTGGGATCCCAGCGAGTACATGCGCTTCGGCGACGAGCGGACTCGTCCGTCTGTGGATCTTGCAGCGCGCATCGCTGATGAGTCGCCGGCGCGCGTAATCGATCTGGGCTGTGGCCCAGGCAACAGCACGCGTGTCTTGCGGGCACGCTGGCCTGAGGCCCGCATCATCGGTCTCGACAACTCGGCTGAGATGATCGAGTCAGCACGCTCTGAGCAGCCGGAGGGTGAGTGGGTGCTGGCGGGTATCGAGGACTGGGCGGCGGACAGCCAGTTTGACGTGGTGTTCTCCAGTGCCGCGCTGCAGTGGATACCCAGTCACGCCGCGCTCGTCGAGTCGCTGTTCGCCAACGTCACCTCCGGCGGTGCATTCGCCTTCCAGATCCCCAGCGCGGCCTTCGCCGCAGTTCGCACCCTGATCCACAACATCGCGCTTGAGGGTCCGTGGGCTGATCGGATGGTCGGTCCCCTCGGCGAACTGACGATGGAGGCACCTGGTCTGTACTACGACCGTCTCGCCCCGCTCGCACGCGCGGTCGACATTTGGGAGACGGAGTACTTCCACGTCATGGACTCGGCCCCCGCGATTGTGGATTGGATTGCGACCACTGGCCTTCGGCCGTTCTTGGCCGCCCTCGAGTCAGAGGAAGAGACGCAGGCGTTCCTCGCACTGCTTCACGAGCGGGTTGCGCGGAGCTACCGGCCTCAGCTCGACGGCAGAGTGCTGTTCCCGTTCAAGCGGACATTTGTCATCGCGTACCGGTAGCGCTTGCGCGCTGTCCAACAAGGGCATCAACCTGACAACCATAAGGTGATCTGCGGAAGAGAAGCGCGTGCGTTGCAGGCTATGCCCCACACGTTAACCCGACGAGAACAGGAGCGAATCGATGACGCAGCTCGGAACTTCCAGGAAGCCGGCAGTGGTGCGGGTTCAAACCCCGGCCAGGGCGGAAGAGATGCTCTCCATTTGTGATCGTTACGGCTGGCGGGTGATCGTGGGCGTAGAGCCCGATCAGGACGAAGATGTCTCGGACGTCGAACGGCTGATGCACCCTCCGGAGCCGGCCAAGGCCTCGGCCACCCCTGGCCGCAACGAGCCCTGTCCTTGCGGCAGTGGCCGAAAGTACAAGAAATGCTGTGGTACGAACGCACCGGCATCGCGAGGCTGACACGCCGATGCAACGGACGCAGTTTCGCCGCGCCGCTGATCGGCAAAGCCGTTCTGCGCGGACATGACATTGTCAGTTGACAATGCTCGATAGTCGGTCTGGCATCCAGCGCGGAGGCGCATGACTGGGAAGTGAGGTCTGCCGGCAAGAGCTCGCATGCCTGGGGAAGGCTGTACTGTCCGCACGACGATCCTGACTGCGTGTGCGCATCCAACCGCGTGACGAGCATCTACGGAACGCCGTCGAATCCCGAGAACTACGCCAGGTTGATTCGCCAGCGGGTCGACAAGTGCACCGGCGGGCAGAAGGACCAGGAAGCAGAGTCGGAGGAGTAGCCATGGAGTCCTACGAGTTCACCTTGCGCTTTGCGCTGCCCTTTTCAGAGACTGACTTCTCCGACTACGAAGACCGCCTCTTCGAGGCTGGATGCGATGACGCCCTGCTCGGCATAGGCCACCCCGGACGTATCTCGTTGGACTTCATCCGTGAGGCCCGGGACGCCAGGACGGCCATACTCGGCGCGATCGCGGACGTCCGCAGCGCCATCCCCGAGGCGGCCCTGATCGAGGCGACGCCCGATCTCGTGGGCATCACGGATGTCGCACAGTTCGTGGGGAGCTCCAGACAGAACATTCGACAGCTCATGATGGCGTGCAAGACAGCGACGCCGTCGCCTGTCCACGAGGGCAATCCCTCCATTTGGCACCTGGCGGACATTCTCGCCTGGCTTCGCGACGACAAGGGCTACTCGATCCCCGAGAGCCTGTTCGAGGTGGCCCAAGTCGGCCTGCAGGTCAACCTGGCTGTTGAAGGCCGCCGTGCGGACGGCCGCGAACAGGACGAGATTCGCGCGCTGTTCGCGTAGGATCCTCGCCGCCGCGTCGCGCAGAACAACGGGATCGACCCGATTCGCTTCGCTCACGGGTCATCCCGCACACGTTGGCCGGCACTTGACATCCGGACCGCAATGTATAAGGCTGATGTATACATTAGGAGTGGGCCATGGTGCGGACGCAGATATACCTGACGGAAGAAGAGAGAGCCGGTCTGGATGCAGTCGCCAAGGCCACAGGCAGGAAGCAATCGGAAGTCATTCGCGAGGCCGTGGATCGGTTTCTGGACCTGACCAGGGGCGACCGCCGAGCGCGCATCCTGGATGAGGCCGCCGGCATGTGGAAGGACCGCGGCGACTTGCCGGACTTTGAGACGGCGAGACGTTCCTGGGACAGGGGCTGAGATCATGACGAAACCCGTCCTGGTCGATACCGACGTGATGGTCGACTTCCTCCGCGGCCATTCGAAGGCCGTCGCGCTGGTTCACGCACAGTCCGCAAGGATCATCCTGTCGAGCATCGTTGCTGCGGAGCTCTACGCGGGCGTGAGGGGCGATGGGGAGCTGATCACGCTCGATAGCCTCATCCAGCTATTTCGTGTCGTCCCTGTATCCCCCGGGCTCGCAAGAGCAGCCGGGCTCTACAAGAGGGACTATGCAAAGTCCCATGGCGTCGGTTTGGCCGACGCCATCATCGCCGCCACGGCCCAAGCCGAGAACGCCGATCTGAGCACCCTGAACACTAGGCACTACCCCATGATCAAGGGGCTGAAGCCGGCCTACACAAAGACATCCGGAGGCCAACCAGGCGTTCCGGGCGACGCTTGACAGCGCGCCTGAACGCCCGAAGTCGGGCCGCAACACGGCGCCGGTCTGCGCAAATGTCGCCAGCTTGGTATGTTGGCTAGATGAAAGTCGGTGAAATACTGCGAATGCTCCAGGAGGACGGATGGTTTCTGGTAGCAACACGCGGCAGCCACCGTCAGTTCAAGCATTCTGCGAAACCCGGTCGGGTCACGGTGCCGGGTGAACTTCGCGACGACTTGGCGCCTGGCACGCTAAACAGTATTCTGAAGCAGTCTGGATTGAAGAAATGAGGGACCCATGCGCTATGCGATCGTAATCGAAAAGGCCGAAGGCAACTACTCGGCATACGTTCCGGACCTACCGGGGTGTGTAGCTACTGGCGGCACCATTGAGGAAGTCGAATCCCAGATTCGCGAAGCAATTGAGTTTCATCTTGAAGGTATGCGCGAAGATGGCACTCCCATTCCGCCACCCGCCAGCCGCGTCGATTACGTCGATATCGCGGCATAACCCGTCGTTCAACCGGACGTGCGATAAAGCACCGCGCGCCGGTTAGCTTTTCGTTCTACCCGACCCCCCAGATTCGGGTGGCAGATTCCGGTGTGTACGGTATACTGTACGTTGAACTGTATCCGACCTGGAGGTCCGAAATGCCGCCACTGCGCCCTTCCACAGACGTTTGGCCGGTCACGGAGTCCCGCGCCAACGCTTCCTCGGTCCTCGACCAGGTCCATGCGACCAAGCGGCCCGTCATTCTCACCCAACACGGCCGCAGCACCGCCGTTCTCATGGACGTCGGAGTCTACGAGGGCTTGCTCGACGAAGTCGCACTGGCTCGAGCGGTTCGCACCGGTGAAGAGGAGCTCGCCGCCGGCATGGTCATCGGGCATGAGGATGTCGAGGCCCGCATCAGGGCGCGTCTGAGCAAGTGAGGGTCGTTTGGACCGGCCAGGCCGACGCCATGCTCGCAGAGGCCTTGGACTACATCGCGGCGGACCGACCCAGTGCCGCGCTTCGCTGGCTTGACGATGTCATGCGGCCGTCGAGATCGCTTGCTCAGCTCCCCGATCGGGGCCGCATGGCGCCGGAGCTCCGGCGCCCCGAGATCCGTGAGCTTCTGGTCGCTCAGTATCGGATCCCGTACCGACGCGACGATGACCAGGTCACCATGCTAGCCGTCCTGCACGACAGACGAGACTTCGCTCTTGAGGACCTCACGGAGGCCGGTGGGTAGAACTGCAACACGTGCTGTGAGATTCGTCAGTAGTGGTATCGCAACTGGGCGATCTGCAGTTGGTCGCCCTGGATCCTGTAGACGATGCGGTGCTCGTCCGTGATCCGCCGCGACCAGTACCCCGCGAGGGCGTGCCTCAGGCCTTCCGGCTTGCCGATCCCCTCGAACGGCGAGCGCTGGATCTCCTTGATGAGCGCGGTGATGCGCCGGACGACCTTGCGGTCGGCTTTTCGCCAGTACACGTAGTCGTGCCACGCGTCCTCGTCGCAGACGACCTTCACTCCACAAGCTCCCTCTCTGCGCCTGCGCCCGCTTCGAGCCTGGCGATGGACTCCAGCAGCCGCCGTGCGTTCTTCGGGCTGCGCAGCAGATACGCTGTTTCCTCGAGCGCCTCGTAGTCGTCGAGCGAGATCATGACCACGGACGCCGATGCCCTGCGCGTCACGATGAGGGGGGCGTGGTCCTCGCACACCCGGTCCATCTGGCTGGCGAGGTTGGCGCGTAGTGTCGTGTAGGGAATGGCGTCCATGTCTTCCTCCAGGAGTCACCTGTACAGGTAATGGTACGTCAACACGACTCACAGAACAAGCGCGTCAACCAGACAAGGCGCTGGTACGGTATTCTCGTGCCCGCAGGCGCAGGGGCGCCTTGCAGGTTGCGTTCGACACACCCCAAGACCTCCCGCTGGAGAGGATTCCGTTGGAGGCTCGGGCGGCCGCGGCCGTCGGCGCGCCCGCCGGAGCCGCCGCGGCGGGGTAGTACTGTGAGGGAAGATAAGGAATTCCGGCGAATCCTTATCTTCCCCCCGGCAACCGAGCCTGCGGAAGGCCGTACGCGGCCCGACAGTTAAGGAATCCTTGTCTTCCCTTTTCGTACTACCCCGCGCCGCGCCCGCCGCGGCCGCCGCGGCCGCCGCGCCCGCCGCGCCCGCGCGCCCGCCGGTAACCGCCGCGCTCGCCCGCGCGCCCGCCCGCGCGCCCGCCCGTGCATCCGCCCGGCGAGAAGCCGGCGGCTTGAACCGGCGCTCTGTTCTCGTCAGCTTCCCTGGCGGCTTCGCCACCCGCGGCCGCTGAAGATGAGCGACGGAAGGCTGTGTTCACAGGCGAGACGAGACGGCGGCGTCAAGGTTGACGTTCGCGCGCCGCGCACGCGCCCGCCGGCAGGCGCATGGTCGAAAACGGCCGAAGCCGTTGACGGGACTTCCAACGATACCGTTGGAAGTCCCGTCAGCGGTGCCGCCAACGGAATTCGGTCGCGCAGCACCCATGCCGGGGGCGGCGACCACCCGCACGGCCTTCCGCGCCCGACGGAAGGACCGAGCCGCGGCCGCCGGAGCGGCGCCGCTTGAAGTGCAAGACGACGCGTGCGGGCAAGCCACCCGCGGCTGGTGAAGACGAGAGAGGAAGAGCGGTCTTCCCATCGGGGATCGTCCTTTCCCTGTCTTCCCCCGGCGAGCGAGCCCGCGGACGGCCGTGCCCGACGAGGAAGTTGAGGATGCGGGCTTCTCCACAGGGTCAGCGTCAGCCCCGCGGGGCGCTGCCCGGCGGGAGAGCTGCCCGCCGCGAGAGCCGCCCGCCGCGCACCCGCCGGGAGAGTCGCTCGCGGGGACGCCGCCCGCCGCGCACTCGCCGGGCGCCCCATTCGTGGCTCACCGGCGCCTGAGTGACGGGGATGGTCGTGATGGACAAATCCCGCTTCACGTGCTCGTGATCAGCCCCAGTCCCTCGCCGGCGACGCCGGCCTGTTGAGAGGCGCGCTACTCCGCGGCGGCGCTGACGAAGGGGGCGTCCGCGGATGCGCAGATTCCCGACAATTGAGGCGAAGACCGATGACGACTGGTGTGGGGAGCACTCCGACGCGAACTGTAGGTAGTGGCTCGTCAGCCCGCGAGATGGCAGCCGATCGGCAGTGCCTGAGCGACGCCCCGGACAAGCCGCGCGCGTGACGATTGGGCGGGGTGGGTGACAATGCAGCAGACCCTTGGACCGCGCCTTCCTTCAGGCTCGGCACAACGCCAACGCGATAGCTGAATGGATACGTGGTCAGAAGGCCCGGACGGCACGCACCCTGTGCGCGTCGCACTTGAAGTCGCCGCGCGCTGGGCGCCGACGCGGAAGTGCAGGAAGCAGCCGAGTATGCTGATGGGCAGCGGCGTCCACCACGCAACGCAAGGCGAGAGGAGAACCCGATGTCGGAAGATCGAGCCAGGGCGTTCGTCGAGAAGATGAAGAGCGACGATGCCTTCCGCGCCAAGGTCATGGCGGAGGAGGACGTGGCGGCGAGGATGGCGCCGATCGGCGCCGAGGGCTTCGACTGCAGCGCCGAGGAGATCGGCGCCCTGCAGGAGCTGGGGGAAGCCGAGCTGGACGGAGTGGCTGGAGGAGCTTGGATCGACTGTCAGGAACTCCCCTCCGCAGGTAGCCACAGCTTCTGAACGAGGCCCACGAGCCGCTTATCATCACTGAAAGCTACTCGCTACCCCTTGATCCCTTGGGGCCTATCCCGCCAGGTCTGCACGCACGGATGCGCCCGTGGACACATCGCGGATGCGGCCCCTCCCCGGATCCCCACGTAGCTGGGCTACGAGGGGACCGTCTCGTGACCACCCCGCTCGGTCCCCGAACGCCCCGCACGCACATCCCTGGCGGGATAGGCCCTTGGCCTTTGGCCCTCGGGAACCCGTGAAGGGAGGCGGGGTCCACGGACCCCGCCGCGGAACGCAGGGGGCATGCCCTCCTCCGGCTTTGTGAAAGGGGCGGGCGGGGACCCTGCAGAAGGGTTGCTACCCGCTCCGTTATGCTCCGCAAAGGGGGCGCAGGTGGGCTTTTCCCACCTGCGCCCCCCGACTTCCGCCGAAGCCGCCGCCCGGGCCGTCCCGTCCACGCGCACGTGGAGCGGCCCCGCCCCGCCGCGTCTGGCAAGAGCAGGGTTCGGACGCGGGCGGCGGCGGCGCAGCCGCTCCGCCGCTCGCGGGCTCGCGCGAGCGGGCGGCAGGCCGATCTCGCGTCACTCCGCCGCCGGTCGCGCGAGCTGCGGCGGCGCTTCGCGCCGGCCGCCGCCGCTCAGCTCGGCCGCGAGCTCCGATCCCCCCCTCCACTGCGCCCCGCCGCGTTCGTCGGCCACCGCGGAAGGTTTACATTTGCAGCGACTTCCTTGGCAGGGCTCGGGCCGTCTCCCATACTGTGAAGTGTCTTCCCCGCGGGTATATCCCGTGGCCCCCCGGGGTTGCGACCCGGGGGGTTCATTCATTCTGGGGGTGAATCGTCAACCGCACAGTCTTCCTCGTCGACGGCTTCAACCTGCACCACTCGCTGCTCGACGCCTAGCGCGTCGTGGGGCGGCCCCTACAGCGACTGGATGTCTCCTCCTTGTGCGGGTCGTACCTGAACACGTTGCCTGGTCGTCGCGCCCATCTCTCCGTCGTATACTTCACTGCCCTCGCTCATCACCTTTAGCGCCGGCGGCCGGGGCAGCGGGCGCGTCAGATGGGCTACCTCTCGGCGCTGCGGGCCACCGGGGTGGACGTGCGATTGGGCCGCTTCAAAGCCAAGACGCTCACGTGCCCGGCATGCGGCCGCCGCTTCACCCGATTCGAGGAGAAGGAGACCGACGTCGCGCTTGGCGTTCAGCTGGTCGAATCGGCCTTGCTGGGCGCCTTCGACACGCTGGTCCTGGTCAGCGGCGACAGCGATCTCGTGCCGGCGCTCGCCGCCGCACGACGTCTGGCGCCGTCCCGGACGCTCGCCGTCGGGCTGCCGTTTGGACGCGCAAGCCTGGCGCTCGAAGGGCCGCCGACATCGCCTTTGCCGTCAAGCCGTCCGCGTACGCTCGGCATCAGATGAGCGGGGCGAGCTGATCGCCGCGGCGCCGGGTGACGTTTTGCGTAGCCCACTTGACCATATGGATGCTCCTGGGCATACTGTAGCCATCCATCCCCACGGGTATATCCCGTGGGCCCCCCGGGGTTGCGACCCCGGGGGCTTCTTCTTTTTTGGGGTCAATGTGAACCGTGTGGTTCACCTTGTGGACGGCTTCAACCTCCACCGCTCGCCGACCTGCGCCCGAGAGCAAGTCGGCCGGCTCCCGCTGTGCGATCAGCAGGCGCACGAGCCTGTCGGCGGCGGCAGGCTGGAACACCGTGCCCCTGTCCCGGCGCACGACGGTGTCAGGCCCCGCACCGAGGAGCTTCTCGAACCTGGCTTGGGACAGGTCGAAGGACTCGCGCAGACTGCGGATCTCCGCCGCGAGCTGCGCCGGCGCTCCGCCCCGGCCGCTGCCGCGGCCGACCGGCTCGGCCGGCCTTGATCCCTTGGCCCTCGTGGACTCATGGGCCGTGCCGGTTCGAGTGCTGCTGGGCACACCACGTTGTCACTACCGCAACACTCCCGCTGCTCAGCGACCGGCGGCGCCGTTGCGCGGTCGCTGCCGCGCGTTGCGCGAGCTCTCGTGGTATCCCCTGGATGTCACGCCCTGAGCCTCCGGCGCAAGCCGCCGGCGCGCGATCTCCGCCGCCAGGAGCTCACACACGAGTCGTTGGCCGCGCGCGTTCGGATGGATGCCGTCACCTTCGAGCAGAAGGTCGCGGATCGACTGGCCGGGTCCGCTGCCGTAGTCCTCGAAGGCGCGGTGCAGGTCGACGAGCGACACCGCCTCCTCGCGGGCCACGTCGCGCGCGTCCTGGGCGTAGAGGTCGAGCAGGGCGTCGATGCCACGCTCGGCGCGCGTGTCGAGGAGCCCCGGGTTCTTCTCGAAGACTTCCATGCGGAAGGGGTCCGACCAGCGCATCGGGGTGGGCGTCATGAGGACGACTTGGGCGCCGTCGGCGTTGAGCGTACGGATCAGGTAGCGCAGGTTGTCGCGGTACTCCGTGCGCGTCAGGCGCGGCTCGCGCCGTCCCTTGTCGGCGTCGATCCAGGAGTCGTTGATGCCGAACAGGATGACCACGAGGTCGGGCGCGAAGGCGCGCACGTCGCGGTCGAGCCGCTCCCGCGCCTCACGCGTGGCGCCGCCGCCGATGCCGGCGTTGTGGATCAGCGCCGTGATGCCGCACGCGTCCAGGGCGCCGGGCAACAGTTCCGGATACATCT
>Ga0247840_10005922_pt1 | contig 17993 bp, 14 predicted proteins | sample LaCruzMarch2015__FD_192404 | JGI IMG/M metagenome (GOLD analysis project Ga0247840, IMG submission 192404) | Freshwater microbial communities from meromictic Lake La Cruz, Castile-La Mancha, Spain - LaCruzMarch2015_17m | ecosystem: Environmental > Aquatic > Freshwater > Lake | place: Spain... | reverse complement strand
CGTGCTGGGCGAGGCCCAGCCCGGCGACGGCGGCGGCGTGCATGTAGCGGTAGGCGAGCAGCGGGTTGGGCTGCATGCCGAGCCCGTTCTGGGCCATGATGGCGACGCGGTACTGGGCCTGCGTCTCGCCGACCTCGGCCAGGGGGCGCAGCAGGCCGACGGCGCGGGAGAACTGCTTGGATTCGTAGGCGGCGATGCCGCTGGCCAGGGCCATGGTCTGGTCGTCGGGGGTTTGGTTCATTGGGGGTTCGCTGTGATTGCTGGGGGCTGCGAGGCAAGAACAAGTTAAGCACAACGGAATCGTTGTCGTTGTCGTTGTCGTAATCGGAGAAGCGATGCAATTTGGCGGGCGAGAGAATCCGGGGCGCTACGATAATCTCGACAACGACAACGACAACGACAACGACAACGACAACGACAACGACAACGACAACGACAACGACAGTTCCTTAGCGCACCGCGCCGGGGCTCGGAGCCTCCAGGGGCGCGTCCAGGGGCAGGTCAATGAAGGCGAGCCAGCGCTCGAAGAGGTCCGGGGTGGCCGCGGCGACCGCGAAGCGGGGTTCCAGGTCGAGCCCGGGCGCGGGTCCGACGCCATAGGGGCGGTAGAGCCTGGCGCTCACCCCGGCCTCGGCGGCGATCAGGTGTCCGCCGGCATAGTCCCACAGCTTCTGGCCGCCGTGCAGATAGAGTTGAAAACGCCCGGCGGCCAGCCAGCACCACTCCAGGGTCGAGGCCCCCAGGTTGCGTTGGGAGCGAAAGCCCCCGGGGCGGAACAGGGTCGGGAGCCGGGCCGCGGGCAGGCGCTTGAAGTCGATCATCGCCAGGCAGTCGCTCAGCAGCGGCCCCGGGGCGAAGGGCGCGATGGGCACGCCGTTGCACCAGGCACCGCCGCCGCGGATGGCGCAGAAGCACTCGTCGCGAAGCGGGTCCAGCACCGCCGCCTGGACCACCTGGCCGGCCTCGAGCAGGGCCAGCGAGATGGCGAAACCGGGGAAGCCGCCGGCATAGTTGCCGGTCCCGTCCAGGGGGTCCAGGACCCATACCGAGTGGTCGGCGGCGCGCAGCAATTGTTCCTGCTCCGCGACGGTCATCTCCTCGCCGATCAGGGGGATACCCGGATGGTCGCGGGCCAGGGCCGCGGTGAGGTAGGTCTGGACGGCCGCATCGGTCTCGGTCACCAGGCTGCCGTCCGCCTTGGCGTGGCTCTGGACGTGGTGAAAGCGGGGCATGATCTCGGTGGCGGCGGCGGTGCGCAGCAGGTCGGTGAGCCGCTGCAGATCGGGGTGCATGACAGGAAGCATGGAGTCCTCTTATCGGGTTGATCGCGCTGGTGCCGGTACCGCGCTGTGTCGGTCACGCTGACGCTGGAGTAGGGGCGGGTTTGAAACCCGCCCCTACCGTCGGATCGCAATGTTCGCCCCGTCGCGTTGCACGGTAAGATGTGGGCGCCACGGTGCCGATGCGAGCCCCCGCGCCGGGGTCCACACCGAAGCGCTGTTGGATGGGAGACCCGCTGATGTTGCGTTTTCTGGCCGCCGGGTTCGCGGTGGTGTTGGTCGCCTTGGTCACCTGGACGCTGATCCCGCGGGTGCCCGGGGTGCCGGCCACGGGCGCGCCCGGTGCCGGTCCGGCGCCTGAAACCGTCCGCCCCCTGGTGCTGCGCGCCCCACCGGAGGCCGATCTGGCGGGGTTTCGCGCCGCCGAACGGGCCTTGCAGGCGGGGGACCGGACAGCCTTTGCGTCCCTGCTGGAGGGCCTGCGCGATGATCCCCTCTACCCCTACCTGCGCTTTGCGGCGCTGAACGCCGATCTGGCGGCGGCACCGGACGGGGCCATCGAGACCTTTCTCGCCGAGTTTCCCGCCACGGCGCCGGCCGAGCGCCTGCGCGCCGCCTATGTGAAGCGCCTGGCCGCGGCCGGGCGCTGGGTGGACCTGGTGCGGGTTTATCGCGAAGACGACGACAGCGTGGAGCGGCGCTGTCTGTATTTGCGCGCCCTGGTCGAAACGGGTCAGGCCGATGCGGCGCTGACGGCGGCGCAGTTGGAGCCGCTGTGGCTGGTGCCCCGCCCCCAACCGGCCGCCTGCGAGCCGCTCTTTGCCGCCTGGCGGGCGCGCGGCGGCCTCGACACCGAGATCCTCTGGCGCCGCATCCGCCTGGCCATGGCGGCGGGGGAGACCGCGCTGGCGCGCCAGTTGGGGACCCGACTCCCGGCCGCGCAGCGTCCCTGGCTCGAGCGCTGGCTGGCGGTCCAGGCGCGCCCGGCCCTGGTGACGGAGGCCCAGGCGGATCAGGCGGCGGCCGACCGCCCGCTGGCCGCGGCGATCCTCGCCGACGGAATCGGCCGGCTGGCCCGCTCCGACCCGCGCGCTGCCGCGGGCGCCTTCGAGTCCGGCCGCGCGTCCCTGGCCGCGGACCCGGCCGCCCTGGATACGGCCGCGGCGGCGGTGGGCCGGGCGCTTACCGGGGCCGCCGACCCGCGGGGGCTCGCGATCTGGGACCTGATGTCTGCCCGGGACGACAATCTGGAGGCGCAGGAACGCAGGCTGCGCGCGGCGATCGGCCGGGGGGACTGGGCGCGGGTCGCGGCCTGGGTGCAGCGGATGCCGGACCTGACCGAAAAGGGCGATCGCTGGCTCTACTGGCTCGGGCGTGCCCAGTCGGCCTTGGGCGATGAGACCGCGGCGGGCGCGAGCTTCGCGCAGGCCGCCCGCAGCCGCAGCTTCTGGGGCTTCCTGGCTGCCGATCGGCTGGGGCTGCCCTATCACCTGGCGAGCCGCCCGGTCCCCGCGGAGCCCGAGCGGGTGCGCCGCCTCAGTGAGGCACCGGCGCTAGCGCGGATCCTGGCCTTGCGCCGGCTCGGCCGGGAGGCGGACATGCGCCGCGAGTGGCGCACCCTGACCCGGGGGCTGGCGACACCCGACCTGCTTGCGGCGGCCCTGGTGGCGGAGGCGCTGGGCTGGTACGACCAGGCCATCTTCACCCTGAAGCGCGCCGATTATTGGGACGACCTGCAACTGCGCTTCCCGCTCGGTTACCGGGACCTGGTGGAAGAACAGGCGCGGCAGACGGGGCTTGCGGCGGACTGGATCTACGGCGTCCTGCGCCAGGAGAGCGTCTTCAACGCGAGCGTCGCCTCCCAGGCCGGGGCCCTGGGGCTGATGCAGCTCATGCCGGCCACGGCGCGGCAGGTGGCGGTGCAGTTGGGCCTGCCCGCGCCCGCGCCCACGGCCATCCTCGATCCGGGACTCAACATCCGGCTCGGGGCCACATACCTCGCGCAAATGAATGAGCGCTTCGGCCACGCCGCCCTGGCCACGGCCGCCTACAACGCCGGACCGCAGCGCGTGGTGCGCTGGCTGCCCGCGCGCGACACCCCTGCGGATCTCTGGATCGCCGCTATTCCGTACGAGGAGACGCGCGGCTATGTGGAGCGGGTGCTGGCCTACCGGGCCATCTACCGCGCGCGCCTGGGGTTGGAGCCGGAGCGCCTGAGCGACCTGCTGCCGCCGGTGCCGGCACGGGGCGAGTAGATGACTTGTGGTCCGCATACGTTAAGGATTAGTTTACATCCCTTGACCAGCGCTTGGTCACCGGCCTACCCTTGCGAATGCCCCTGTCCCAAGGCGGCCGGAACTGGGGCGGTTGGATTTCCTATCCGTGGCTGAACCGAGGCATTGACGATGAAAACGCTCGCGGCGCTCATGGCACTGTTGATCTCGGCGGCGGCCGGTGCTGGACCAGACACGAACATACCGCAGAACCAATCGCGCTATTCGCCTTTTGCCTACATCTTGGATTACCTGACCAGGAACCCGGGGCAGCCGGAGTGCTACATCAACGAGGGCTACCTCAATTTCACCCAGGACTGGTACCTCGATCCCAGCATCCGACCGACCCCCGAGTCCGGCACCGCCAATATCGCGCGGTGGCCCTATCCCATCGGCAGCGAGCCCGGGAGTCCGGATATCACCCGGACCTTGCTCACCGGGATCGCGGCTATCCCGGGGGCCGCCGAAAACACCCACATCGCCGTCGCCAGTCAGAACTGCGATGGGTGCCGCGACACCCACCCCTATTTGAAAGAGACGATCCCCGGCGCCGACCTGCACACTGACATCCCCGCGGATGCCACGCATATCAAGACGCTGCAATGCACGAACGGCCGTGTCTATCTCACTCAGCACGGCTCGACGAACATGCAGACCGTCGGCGTCACCACCAAAGCGAACAATTCGCTCGTCTTCGTCGAAACCGGTCGCCCCGGCCGCCCCCCGCCGCTCTATGGCTGGTTCAAGGACCTCTGGCAGGCCGTCGTCACCGACACCGGCACGGTATTCCAGGGTGGAGGCCGGGACTCCTCCGGGCTCGGCGGCATGACAAGCCCCGTGGTGATCGGCGGTCGGAAGGTTTCGTTCTACGCGGGGAGAAAAAATGCCTTCGTCGGACCGACCTGGAGCGACGGCGGCCTCTCGCTCCCCTTTCCCGGGAATCTGTATCCGCCGACCGCAGGGCAACTTCCGGTCGCGGGTCTGAAGAACGTCAACTGGTACGACCAGATCCTCTTCGATGCCGGGACGCGACTGGCCAAGGGCGAGCACGTCGCCATCGACCTCTTTATGTTCGAGATCGGTGCCTCGAATCCATTCATCGACAACCTGTTCCGGCTGGTGAAATACGGATTCGTGGACTGCCCCGCGCCTGGCTGCCCCAGCTACGCCAACCGCAAGCCGGTCGCCATCAGCAAGCAACCTGGGGTACGGCCGCCTGCCAACGCCTTTCCCGGGCACCTGAGCGTGAAGCTCTACTATCAATTCCAGCAGGCCTGCCCGCACGCGGGGCCCTGCCCGACGCGGACCTACGCGTACCTCAACGGACCCATCGCCAGCAGCAACCCGCGCTACCGGATGACGGTGAAAAAGGTGTGGCAAGGCTTCACCAGGAGCCGCCTGCCCGGAAACCCGCAGGTTCCGGATACCCCCCAGGACATGCACCTCAAGGTCGGCGTCGTCGCGTCCGGGCGACAGGTGCGGTTATATGTCGCGACCTCGAACCTCGACATGCCCGACCAGGGCTCGGGGCAGAAATGGCAGGCCGGCACCATCATCGATACCACCCCGTACGACGGCCTCTACCGGCTGTACCAGCGCGAGTTTGCCGGCATCGCCGGTTACGGCGCCCTGTCACAGTACCAACTCGGGTATACCAATACACTCGGGAACAGTTATTTTGACTACGGGATCGCGCCGACGACGAGGGTTATGACGCGCTCCGGCATTGCCGCCTTTGTGTTTCCGCTGAATACCGAACACTGGTGGAGAATTCCCTCCCAGGTGCCGAACGGGCAATAAATCAGGTACTTGGAATTCCAGTTTCAACAGGTTTCAGGATTCGCCACCCGTGTCAATGCCGCAAAGCGCGCGCCCTGACGAGCGACGACGGCGTCGGCATCAAACCACCGAATGCCGACGCCCGACGGCGTCGGCAACCAGTCCCGTCCGGCGTTACTCGTCAGTGTCGAAGCGGTCCTTGAGGGGGAATCCCGGCGGATAGTCGACCGCGCCGGTCTTTTCGTTCCAGCACACCACGCCGGCGCGGGGTACGCCGGCGGTCGGACCGCCCACCGCATCGGTGTCGACCAATTGCGCCGTGCGCTCGCCGTTGATCAGCCAGTCGCCGTTGACCGCGCGTTCGGCACACCGGGTCCACTCCTCACACCAGTCTCCGAGGTCGTAGCCGTACCATTTCCAGCGCGGCGTGACCGGCGGCAGTCCGGCCTGTTCCCAGAGTGTGCGGGCCTCCTCCATGATCTCCTTGGTGGGCAGGGCGACCGGCGGCATGGCATAGTGCATGGTCGCGTCGATCATGATCTTGGCCTCCCACTCGCGGTCACGCAGCTTGGGCGCGTGCCCATTGGCCTGGTGGTCCTCGATCTTCACCGATTTCATGAGATCCGTGCGGTAGGCGATGGCCCACAACACCTCCTCGACGTTGTTGGGATCGATGTCCTCATCGACCGCCACCGTCATCTTCCCCACCGAGCGCATAAATGTCGTAGCGCCGCTCAGTGCCCGCCAGATCTCGGTCTTGGGAGAATTGCGCTCCATCACGATGACGGTGAATCGGGAGACCCCGATCATGGGGCCGTGCAGGGCGACGTCCTTCACCTGCCGGATGTAGAGCGTATTCTTCAGGTGATTGAGCATCACCGCACTGTAGTTGAGCTGCTTGATGACCCCGGATTCGGATGGTGCCATCTGCGAGATCATTGAGGTCAGGATCGCCTTTTTCCGCCGGGTGATGGCCGTTACGGTGATCGAGTGGTTGTATTCCTCCACCGACATGTTGCCGTAGGACTCGCCGAACGGCGCCTCCATCTCGAGCTTGGTCGGGTCGAGCCAGCCCTCAATGATGATCTGGGCATCGGCCGGGACCATGAGCGGGATGGTCTTGCACTTGACCTTGCGATAGGGCGCGCCGGCCAGGGCCCCGGCCACGTCCATGTCGTCCAGATACTCCGGGACCTTCTGGGGTCCGATGACCTGGAGCGTCGGCGGGGCGCCGACGATCAGCGCCACCGGCATCTTCTCGCCGCGCTCCTTGTACTTGGTCCAGTTCTGATGGGCGCCGCCGTTGGTCTGGATGAGCCACATGCCGGTGATGCGGTCCGAGGCCTTGAGGCTGCAGCGGTTCTGACTGATGTTCTGGATCCCGGTCTCGGGATTGAGGGTCACGAAGAGTCCGGCCGAGAAATAGGGCGCCGTGTCCCAGCCGGGGGTGTTGTTGGGGACCGGGAGCGTGTCCATGCCCTTGCCCGCCCCGCCTTTGAGGTCATCGCCCGTCAGCACGACCTCGTGCACCGGTGCCTCCGCGGACGGGATCTCTACGGCCGGGATCGGTGTCGCGAAGGCTTTGGTCCATTTCTCGAAGATCTTCTGCGACAGGGCCGAGATGCCCTCGCCCTGGTAGTCGATCCCCATCGAGGCGGCATAGATGGCCGGGGAGCCGGCGGTACCGCCGACCTGCACGTCGCAGTCGCCTTGGTACTTGCGGCCCTTGGCGTCCGTCACGTTGGTGAACAGAAAGGCGCGCTTGGGATTGTTGTTGACGACGGTGCCCACGTCGCCGACATAGCCCCAGCGCACGAAGGCGTGCAGGTGCTTGTCCTTATTGATCTCCTGATCGATGGTCCAGAGCAGGTCCAGCTTCTTGAGCTTGGCCAGGTGGTCGTTCAGGTCGTCGTAATTGCGTTGAAAACCCGGTTGCATGGTGATGCCTCTTCTGGTGTGGTGCCTGAGACCGGTCGGGGATCAGTTCTGATCGCCGAGCCGAATATCGCGGGCCAGGTCCTGCGGCTGTGCGGTGCGGCTACAGTTGGCGGCGGAGCGGCGCCCGTTGGTGAGCCAGTCGCCCTTGGCCGCCCGGGCCGCGCACGCGTCCCATTCCTCCGACCAGTCCCCGAGGGAGTAGCCGCTCCACGGGGACTGGGGTGTGAGTCGGGGGAGTTTCAAATCCTCCCAGATGGCCCGGGCGCGCTCCATGAATTCCTGCTTGGGCAGGGCGACCGGGGGGTAGTCGGCCTTGGCGGTGGCGTCGATGAGCATGGTGGAGTCGATCTCGCAGCCCTTGAACTCGGGCCCGTGGCCCTTGCCGCGGTTGGGGATCACATGGGTGTCGACCGCAGGGTTGCAGCGGTAGGCCAGGGCCCAGAGCACATGGTCGGTGTCCTCCGGGTCGATGTCCTCATCGATCGCCACGCAGAACTTGCCGATCGCCGGGGTGAAGGAGGCGGCGCCTTCGAGCGCGCGCCATATTTCGGTCTTGGGTGTGCCCCGGGCGATGGAGAGGAACAGGAAGCGGCGCAGGTTGGTCAGGGGCTCGTGCATGGAGACCCGGGTGACGCCCTTGATGTTCAGGTGGTCACGTAGATGCGACAGATACAGTGGCTCATAGGCGACCTTCTTGATGACGCTCGATTCGCAGGGGGTCACCTGGGAGATGATGGAGGCGATGGTGTAGGAGCTCCGGCGGGTGATGGCGGTGACCGTCATGGAGAAGTTGTATTCCTCCAGGGCCATGTAACCGTGCGACTCGCCGAAGGGGCCCTCGGGCTCGAGCTGATCGGTCCTGATGAAGCCCTCGACGATGACCTGGGCCTCGGCCGGTACCCACAGGTCCTGCGTCTTGCACTTGACGATGTTGATCGGGCAGCCGGCCAGTGCGCCGGCGACGGTCAGCTCATCGCAGTCCAGCGGGAGCTTCTGCGGCCCGGTGAAGGCGACGATGGGGGGTGCCCCCAGGACGGCCGCCACCGGCATCGGCTGGCCGAGCTTCTTGTATTTGTACCAATGCACCGAGCCGCCGGCGAGCGTCGAGCGCTCCATCATGACGGCCACCCGGTCTGCCGCCTTGAGGTTGCCCCGATAGAGCCCGAGGTTCTGGATGCCGGTGTCGGGGTCGCGACTGACCCAGAGCGCGGCGGTGAAATACGGGGCCGTATCGTAGCCGGGGGTGGATACCGGGATGGGCAATGCATCCAGCCCTTGGCCGGTCCGCAGCGCGTCCCCGGTGATGACCACCTCCTGACAGGGCGCCTGCTGCACCTGGTGCGGGGGGATGGGATGGGCGATGGCATCGAGCCAGGCCTGGCCGATGGCGGACTCCGGCTTGTTCATCCCCAGGGCGTAGATGCGGCGGTTGCCCGCCAGGGCGCCGATCGCCACCTGTGCGCCCGGATAGGTCCGGCCCGCCGCGTCGGTGACCTGCGTGAATAGAAAGGCCTTGCGTTCCGCCTCGGGAATGCCGCCGCGGTATTGCCAGCGCACCAGGGGGTGCATCTCCGAGTCCTTGTCGATAGCCCGCTCGATGCTGTAGAGCAGCCCCTGATCCTGGAGCTTTTTCAGGTGGGCGTCGAAATCGTCGTAGCCCGCCGGTTCGTAGTCCATGGTTGAGCCTCCGGATTCGCGGTGAAAACGATCCGGGACGGTCGCTGCCGACCGCCCGGCGTTGGTGCAGGCGAATGTCAGTGGGGAGCCACCGCACTCACTCGCGTGCCTCCAGTTCCGGCGGACCGACGGCTTGACCGTCAACCAGGCGCAGGGACCAGCGCGTGCCGATCCCGGCGGCGTTGTCGAGATAGCGCAGACGCGATGGCCGCAGCACCAGCAGGGTGGCGTTGGCGAAGGCGCCTGCCGTCTCCGCCGGGTGGGCGATGAGATCACTGGCAAAGGGGAACTTCGTGAGATAGGCGGCGAGCGCGCGGGCCTTGGCCAGGGTACCTTCGGGTGGGTGGACCTCGCCCTCGATCTGGAGACCGCGAATCTCCCGCCAGGACTTCACCAGCGGATGGATGGTGGCGGCGCAGGCCGGATTGATGGCCAGGTTGCGGCTGTGCCGGGAGCGCGGCGAGGAGAGGAATACCAGATCGAACCCGTCTGCAGCGAAATAGACATCGGTGGCCCAGGGCACCGCGTCCGTGCAGGTCGCGAGCGTCATCACCGCCACCTCGTCGCAGAGTCGCCGGGCCGCCGCCGTGAACGCATCAGTCTGCATCGCCGCCCCAGCGCCGAAACAAGACGTGCTCGATCCCGAACTGGTCGAGCACCTTGCCCAGCGTTTGGTCCACCAGGTCCATGATGGTCGTGGGTGCGTGATAGAAAGAGGGGGCCGGGGGCAGGACCACGGCCCCCATCTCGGTGACGGCGGTCATGTGGCGCAGGTGGCCCAGGTGCAGTGGAGACTCGCGGGGGACCAGTACCAGCTTGCGCCGCTCCTTGAGCGTCACGTCCGCCGCCCGGCTGAGCAGGTTGTCGCCGAGGGAGAGCGCGATCTGGGCCATGCTCTTCATCGAGCAGGGAATCACCACCATCCCCAGGACCCGGAACGAGCCGCTGGAGATCGGGGCGGCGAGGTTGCCGTGCTCATGGACCACATCGGCCAACGCCCGCAAGTCGTCGAGGCTGGTTTGGGTCTCGAGCCGCAGGGTGACCTCGGCACCCTTGCTGACGACGAGATGGGTCTCGATGTCCGGGATGGCCCTCAGGACCTCCAACAGGCGCACACCGTAGATGACGCCGCTGGCGCCCGAGAGTCCGACGATCAGTCGTTTCATAATGCCTCGCGGCTCAGAGAGACAGGATGGGCGATGCATCCGCCCAGGGTTTGAGATAGATATATCCTTCCATGATCCTGCGGGCCGTTCTACCGTAGGCCGCCCGCAGTATCCGATACCCCTCGCCGTCTTTCTCCACCATGATATCGACATCCATAATTCCTGATGGGTGGCCGATGCGTACGACGTTCGCCGAACGCGCGGCTTCGGCGCAGACCGCGTTGGCGATGGTGCCGTCGATCTGCGCCGCCACCGCGGTGCACACGGACCCGGTGCCGGAATAGGCACGATGCACGGCGCCGGCGAAGCGAATGATCCCCTTGATGTCGTAGCTGTCAGGTGTGATGGCCCGGCCGTCCACGAAGTCCGTATAGCCGATCGGCGGAAAGACCAGGATACAGAAGGGCATGGTGGGGTTGATGCGCAGGAAGCTGTCCAGGTCCGGGTACATCCCGAGCCTGACACCCACCGTTCCGCGAATCCTGTCCGCTTTGTCCCAGACGGACTGGTCGTTCAGGATGTCCTGGAATGGCTCGGTCCCCTGCAAGCCCAGATCGGCGCCCTTCACGAAGACCGACGGGTTTGCCGCGTCCACGACCGACATGTCGAATGTCCCCAGTCCGTCGATACTCAGGTTCTCACGGGCGTGACCGGTTGGTAGCAGACCCTTGCCGAGCGTGCCTCCAGTCGCGGCGAAATCCAGGAGTATCTTGGCGCCGGTGCCAGGCACACCGTCGATATGGTAATCCCCGGCGACCTGGGCGCGACCATCCTTCACCGGCACCTCGGCGATGATGATACGCTGGGTATTGGTGTTGAAGATGCGCACCCTCGTCACTGGCTCAACCGCCGGGACCAGACCTTCATCGATCGCGAAGGGACCGACCCCGGCGGAGATGTTGCCACAGTTGATCCGGTAATCGACCAAGGGCTCGTTGATCATCACCTGCCCGAAAGTGTAATCGACGTCGGCATCGGTGCGCTCGCTGCGCGCGATGATCGCCGTCTTGCTGGTCAGCACGTTCGCCCCGCCCAGTCCGTCGATCTGGGTCAGGTCCGGACTGCCGTAGATGTCGAGAATGATTCGGTCTCTCAGGGAGGGGTCGGCGGGCAGGTCCTTGGCATGAAAATAGACACCCTTGCTGGTACCGCCCCGCATGTAGATACCGCGGACCAGTTTCATGACGTGCCCCCCTTGCCATCGACGAAGCAGGTGTCGGCGAAGGTATAGGGATAAGCCGGTCGGTCATCAGTCACCCGGCCCAACCGATGTCGCAGATTTCCGAAGGCGCGATAGACCAACGGGTACGGTTGATCGCTGAAGCGACTCAAGATGTCGAACCAGGAGCGCGGGGCCTCACTAATGAACGCTTCCATGTTCCGCGTGACTTCCTCTTCGGTCAGCGCCGTTGGCCCGTCTTGGGGGATGGCAAAGGGGTCAGTCACATGGCAGGCGGCGAAAGACAGTCGATCGAACCCGCCGACCCGCGGAATCGTGCAGTCGAAGCCAACCTTTGCGAGGTTGACCGGCGGCTGGTTGGTGTTGCACATGGGCTCCAGCGGCAAGACGTTCTGTTCCGGCAGGATCATAATGTCCTTGGCGGGGTCGAGGCGCCAGGCAAAGGCCCACATGACACGGTCGGGGTCGAATATATCGACATCCTCGTCGAAGACATAGGCGACTTTCGGCAGCCACTGACGCGAACAGCTCAGCATGATCGCCAACGCCTGCTTGGCATCACCGCCACCGACGGTGCGGATTCTGGCATAGGCAATATTGGTAGAGCCGTTGCCCGGGAGGTTGACATCCAATACCCGAATGCCTGCGTTCTTCAGGGCGCTATAGATGTCGGCCTCGATCGTCGAATTCCAGACGGCCATGTCGGTGCGCCCCGGATGCAGACCGCCAATGGTGGCGTGCTGATAGATCCCACCCTTGCGGTAGGTCATGCAGTCGACCAGCAAACGACAATTGCGGGGCAGCCCGCCGCCGTAGGTCCCGGTAAATTCACCATAGGGACCTTCATCAAAGATCCAGCCCTCCGTGGTCTTGATGTGCCCCTCCAGAACGATTTCCGCGTTGGCCGGCACGGTCAGATCGTTGGTCTCACACTTGACGACCTGGGCCGGTCCGCCGTAGAACCCGCCCAGAACGTCCCAGTCATCGACATCCTGCACCGAATACATTGCCGCGATCTTATCCAGGGTCGGCCCGCCGATGACCACCGCGACGGGCATGTCCAGTCCGCGCTGTTGATAAGCCTTGGCATGAATCCGCGCCTTATGGCTGTCGTTGCGCATGTCGACGTTGGTTTCATTCCTTGCCCGGTACATCATGCGATAGATGCCCCAGTTGATCAGGCCGGTGTCTGGGTCACGCGAGACGACACTGGTGTCCTGAAGATAGGCATGACCATCGTGCTGGTGGTGCAGGAAGAGCGGCAGCCGGGTCAAATCGACGGCTTCGCCCTTCAGGATGACCTCTTTGCAGGGGGCGGTTGCGACCACCACTGGTTCATAGGTCCGGGTCCCCCGCCTGGCAATCTCCTGCGCCAGGCCGCTCGGCTTGCAGGCGAGCGCGCTGGCATATTGCGCACGATTTGAATAGGCGTTCGCCAGGAACTGCAGTTCACAGTCTTTGATCTTTTCCACGAGGACTGCGGTATCCGGATGGGCCTCCATGATCCCAGGCAAATCATTGACATGCCGCTCGTCGCTGATGCGCACAAGCTGGCCGATCTTTTCCAATGTCGCCACAAAGTCCGACAGGGTTTGCTGGGGCATCGTTACTCTCCGCCGATGATGTGATCCGGGATTGCCGGTGGCCTCTCACCGAAACTCAGGGTTTATGCGTCAGTGCCCTTGCCATAAACGAAACAGGCGTCGGCAAAGGTATAAGGATAGGTCGGGCGCTCATCGGCCATACGGCCCAGCCGGTGGCGCAGTTGGCCGAAGGCGCGATAGATCACCGGATAGGGCTGACCGTGAAACTGCTTCAGAATCTCAAGCCAGGTACGCGGTGACTGTTCGATAAACGCCGCCATCTGCTTCACCAGTTCCGCTTCCGTCAGCGGCGCGAGCCCGGCTGGCGGCTCACCCAGCGGCTCGGTCACAGTGCAGGCGGCGAAGGAGAAGCGATCCACATTGCCGACCAGCGGAATGGTGCAGTCGAAACCGATCTTGGGCATATTGACCGGCGGCTTGTTGGTCATGCACAGTGGATCGAGCGGCAGGATGTTGAGCTCCGGGATGATGAGCGTGTCGAGTTGCGGGTGGTACCGGTAGGCCATGGCCCACTTGACGCGTGCCTCGTCGAAGATATCGATGTCGTCATCGAACACATAGGCGATCTTGGGAAACCATTGGCGGGAGCAAGTCAACATGACCGCGAGCGTCTGCTTGGCGTCTCCGCCACCCACGGGTTTGATCCTGGCATAGGCAATATTGTGGATACCGTCGGCCGGCACGTAGACGTCCAGGACCCTGATACCCGCACGCTTGAGCGCCGCATAGATATCGGCCTCGACGGTGGGATGAAAGACATACAGGTCGGTGCGGCCCGGATGCAGTCCGCCGATGGTCGCGTACTGGTAGATGCCGCCCTTGCGGTAGCTGATACAGTCGATCTTGAAGCGGCAGTTGTGCGGCAGTCCTCCGCCGTAAGTTCCCGTAAACTCACCATAGGGACCCTCGTCATAGACCCAGCCTTCGCTGGTCATGATCCGACCCTCGATGACGATCTCGGCATTGGCCGGCACCGTGAGATCGGAGGTCTCGCACTTCACGACCTTGGCCGACTCACCGTAGAAGCCGCCCAGCACGTCCCAATCATCGGTGTCGGGAAAGGAATACATCGAGGCGATCTTATCCAGGGCCGGACCGCCGATGACGATCGCCGCCGGCATATCGATACCCTTGGCCTCGTATTTCTTGGCCTGAATCCGGGCATTATGACTGTCGTTGCGCATATCGACGTTTGTTTCATTCTTCGTGCGATACATGAAACGGTAGATACCCCAATTGATCAGCCCGGTCTCGACATCCCGCGAAACCACATTCGCATCCTGGATGAAGGCATGGCCATCGTGGTCATGATACAGAAACAGGGGAAAGCGGGTGATGTCGATATCCTCACCTTTGAGGATCACCTCCTTGCAGGGAGCGGTATCGACCAGAACCGGCGGGTATCTTCTTTCGCACCGGCGCGCGATCTCTTGCGCGAGTTCCCGTGGTCCGCAGTTCAGGGCCTGCGCATATTGCTCGCGGTTGGAGTAGGCGTTGGAGAGATACTGAAACTCGCAATCCTTGACCTTCTCGACCAGAATTGCCTGGTCGGGATTGGACTCCATCAGCATGGGCAATTCGTCGACCCGACGCTCATCGGTGATTCTCACCAGTTGGCCGATCTTTTCCAGATCCAGGACAAAGTCTTGCAGAGGTTGTTGGGGCATGGGGTTCTCCTGGGCATGATGAAGTTGACGCTTGCGGCCGATTTTAAGCCACTGCACGGGCACGATTGGCGGTGGCGGCAAGGCGCGTTGTGCCCTTGGCCGTTGGACGGCTCGACGATGGTTGAGGTGACGGTGATCAAGACTGGCCTTCCCTCCCGGTAAGCGCCATCAGCGTCCCGATCCCGGGAAGCGCGTAGTAATTCCGGATCGTGTCGAGCAGCGTCGCGATCCTGTCCTTGGACACGACCGGGCCCAGGTTGGCGCGGAACTTGTCCTCGAGATCTTCCTCCGTCATCGGGTTCTGCGACGTTCCCTTCGGATACCGGACCCGCTTCTGGTATTCCTGTCCGGACGTCACTCGGACAGTCACCACGGCGCCCATGTTGACGTAGTGAGTGATCTTGTTGGACAAGGCGACAAGTTCCTTCCGCTTGCTGGTCTCATCGGTCACATCGTATTCGGTCGGCGGCCCATCGCAGAGGGCCACTGCCAGCATGAAACTCAAGCTGAACTGGGCCTCGATCAACACCCTGGGCTCCTTACCGGAATAACGACGCCTCCAGCGTGAATCTTGATCGCGATGTTGGTGTCGTCGTAGTCCTGCGCGTTGCCGGAACTCGCGTTGATGAACGTCGCCTGCTCCGGTGAAGCAGGTCGCCGAAATAGATGACCGTCGATCGTCCCTGCGCCGGGAAGGCGGTTGTCGCGCGATAGCTTCCCTCGCTCCACGGGAACTTGGCGCCCGCAATCGTGAGGCCGATCTTGTCGATCAGCAGTTTCCTGACCATCCCACGGAGGTCGTCGGACTGCCCGGAACCGTAGCACTTCGTCGTGAAATCAACGAGGATTTCACTGACAAACGCCTGTTGTTTCATACTGGACGCTCCGAGGGATAAGGGTTTCAAGCAGGCGGTCGCAAGCCCGGCTGGCCACGGAAAAGTCAAATTTGGAATTGTTGCCGTGTCGACCTCCCAGACACTGCCGCCCGTATCTTTGATATTCTCGCACCGAACGCGTCTCGGGCTCAGTTGCCGCGACATACGAAAATCTGCCTCATTTCTACGCGAAACTGTATCGGAGCCCGACCCCATGACCACCGCCTTCTCCCTGGCCGAGGTGCGCTGGCTCACCGACCCCGCGGCCCCTGTGGTCTTGCTCGATCACCTGACCGACCTGCCGCACCAGGAGATCCCGATGCCCCCCGCCATGGGCAGCGGCTGGGTCGAGATGATGCACTTGGCGATGGGGATGTACCTGGCGCGGGGGACGCACAATTTCACCGAGGCCATGGCCGGGCATCTGGTTCCCTTCGCGCGGATCTCCGCGGAACTGCCCGAGGACACCTTGACCATTCAGTCCGCCCGCAGCGGCCGGGTGCACCTGCACGAGCGGCGGGTCGGGTCGGAACTGACCTTCGGCGGCGAGAACGTGCTGTTTCAGCATTCGGATCGGCTCGACTACGAACCGCATCTGGACGGCTCGACCATGGTCCAGGCAACGGTCCTCTCGATCGGCGATGAACTCCTGGCCCGCTTGTTGGGCGAACCGCTGACCAGCGCGTTGATGGCCGGACTAGGGGTGGTCGGCGTGCCGTCGGCCCGGGTCCTGGCGATTCCGGCCGCGATCACCGCGCCCTTGTATGCCGCGCTATCGACCGGGCAGTCGGGTGCCTTGCGCAAACTCTATGCGCAGTCCAAGGTGCTGGAATATCTCGGGGGGCTGACCGGGTTCATGGCCGGGGAGCACAGGGCGTCGGCCGCCCTGCCACCGGTACGGCGGCGTCGGGCAGAACAACTCCGCGAGGAGTTGGAGCAGGCGAACGCCGCGGTCCCGAGCCTTGATCAACTGGCCCGGCGCTATCGCACCAGCGCCCGCACCCTGAACGACGACTTCAAGGAGGTTGTCGGCCAGTCCATCTTCGCCTTCGTCACCCGGCGGCGGCTGGATCAAGCCCATGTGCTGCTTCAGGAAACTGATATCTCATTGAAACAGCTCGCCGCCCGCGTGGGTTACACGCACGTCAACCACTTCAGCGCCGCCTTTCGCCGGGTGTTCGGCTACCCACCGGGGAGCCTGCGGCGCGGATAGTGCGGTCAATGCGATCACACCGATCGCTTAAGTCAGGCTGGATCTTCGGTTTAGACTTCGCTCACCCGGGTCGGCAGTAGGCCCCGAACTCGGCCGCTGCCAGCGGTCGGCTGAACAGATAGCCCTGACTGATCCGGCACCCCGCAGCCTTGAGTGACTCCGCTTGGGCGCGGGTCTCGATGCCTTCGGCGGCCACCTGCAACCCCAGGACCCGGCCCGGGACGATGATGGCCCGGGCGATGGCGGCGTCGTCCTCGTCCCCCGGGAGACCGGCGACGAATGCCCCGTCGATCTTGAGTCCGCGCACCGCCCGCTCGACGCCCAGTGAGCTTGAGCCGACCCAGGTCCGGCCCAACTTACAGACGTAGTTGTTCTCCTCTTCGTCGGGGCCTAGCCCCCTACCAGGCTCAGAGCCATCCGCCATGACAGCTTCGTCCCCCCTTGATGTTGCGGATCGGCCAGCACTCGATGCGGCGGCCATCCGGGCACAGTTTCCGATCCTGCGTTCCTGCGTCCACGGCCAGCCGCTGGTGTACCTGGACAACGCTGCCAGTGCGCAGAAGCCCGATCGGGTGGTCGACGCCGTCGCGGACTACTATCTGCGTCAGCACGCCAACATCCACCGCGGGGCCTATCAACTCTCCATCGTCGCCACCCGACTGCACGAGGAGGCCCGCGCCGCCGTGGCCCGCTTCATCAACGCGGCCGAGCCCGCCGAGTGCATCTTCACGCGCGGGACCACCGAGTCCATCAACCTGGTGGCCGCGTCCTGGGGCACCGCCAATCTGCGCCCCGGCGACGAGATCATCCTCTCGGAACTGGAGCACCACTCCAACATCGTGCCCTGGCAACTGGCGGCCCAGGCGACCGGGGCGCGGATCAGGGTCATCCCCATCGACGACGCCGGGTCGCTGCGCCTGGATGTCTATCGGCAACTGCTCTCCCCGCGCACCCGCCTGGTCGCCGTGACCCAGGTCTCCAATGCCCTAGGCACCGTCAATCCGGTGCGCGAGATCATCAGCGCGGCGCACGCGGCGGGCGCACTGGTGCTCATCGACGGCGCCCAGTGGGTCGCCCACGGACGCACCGACGTCCAGGCCCTGGACGCGGATTTCTACGCCTTTTCCGGGCACAAGCTGTACGGGCCCACGGGGATCGGGGTGCTCTACGGCAAGCGGCGGCTGCTCGCGGCGATGCCCCCCTACCAGGGCGGCGGCGACATGATCGAGCGCGTCACCTTCGCGCACACCACCTATGCCGAACTGCCCAGCAAGTTCGAGGCGGGCACCCCCCACATCGCCGGTGCCGTGGGCCTGGCGGCGGCGATCGACTGGCTCTGCG
>Ga0247840_10005918_pt1 | contig 18015 bp, 15 predicted proteins | sample LaCruzMarch2015__FD_192404 | JGI IMG/M metagenome (GOLD analysis project Ga0247840, IMG submission 192404) | Freshwater microbial communities from meromictic Lake La Cruz, Castile-La Mancha, Spain - LaCruzMarch2015_17m | ecosystem: Environmental > Aquatic > Freshwater > Lake | place: Spain... | reverse complement strand
TCGGAAAAAAAATCTGATTCTTCGATATTTAAAGGCAAAGTAGTATTCACTTTTTGCGACAATAAAAGTGGATTTGTTTTTTTTATTAGTTTTGCCACAAATTAGGGTTTGCTGAAAAGCTCCAATCAGCCATATACAAGCGCCATTTTCGGCACATCCACGCTCCACACCTGCTGCCAAACCTCCCTCACCCATCGCCAATTCCGCTGCCCAGCAGCCCTTACCTGACCTTCAAATCGCCTCAAAAGCCCCATCATTTGTGCTGAGAGTGCATTTTTAGCCATGAAGAGGAGGATTGACCCACCAAGGGCGTGATTTTGATCAATCGCGAGAGGTTCATTGCCATGAAGATTCCGCTGATCCATCCAGCCGATGTATCTGCTCGCCTCGCCTTTATCCTGGAAAGTCCGAAGGTATTTTGGCTTAGAGCCATTATTTTTTGGCCCATTTTTGAATTTTTCGCTTTTATTTTCGGTCTTCATTTGTTCCAAAATAGGGATTGCTTTTTGTGTTATCAGCAGGGGCATTTGATTGAAGTTCGGCGCATCCCCATCTACATCTTCTTGGTGAAGATGCTCACGAAAGCATCCAAGGATATAGTAAGAACCAATATACCCATTTATTGCTAGGTTCAACTTTTGGCGGAAGTCAGCGTCAAACCCATCGACAGCCAGCTGTTTTCATGAAATGTACTTGATCATCTGCAAGGAATTTACGCTAAAGTTCGCGAAAACCTTGCAGATGAAAAAGAAATTGAGCGAAAAATATGCACTTGTTTAATTGTATTACAGAGAGTTAGGAACGGTTCTGGGGATTTTACGAAGGCCCTATTTAAGTAGAAACTCTCTTAGATTTTTTTTAACCTTAAAAGGCAACCTTGATCCATCAAAAAGGCAGCGCCTAAAGTGATCAATTTTCAATTCTTTTACATCAGACATGTAATCAGATTTAACAATAGTACGATAAAGTAATATTCTGCATATCAAGCAATCAAATTTTGAAAGAATAGGGGCTATTGATGATATCTGGCTCAGATTTCTTTTACTGATTATACTGGCATACTTTATTTGTATTTCTTTTTTACTGTTGGAAATACTTTTACTATGCCTAAATCTAAACTTTAACAAGGGTTGAGGTATGACTCCGAGACGGAGTTTCTTCGTCGCACGCGACCAAAGGTCATAATCCTGGGCATAAACGAAAAATTCATCATACCAAAGATTATTGCCAATAAAGTCTGACTTCCGCCACATTACCGTTGGATGTATAATCGGGCACTCGAAAAGCAATTTGAGTTTTACGATGCCCTCATCAGAGGTAAGTTTCTTTTGGCCAGTAATACAATTGTTCTCGTCAATGGTATCAGCCCAAGAGCAACAGAATGACACCTCAGGGTGCTTTAGAAGATAGTCGAGCTGTTTGTCAATTCGATCATGATATGCAATATCATCGGAATCCATAATTGCTATAAATGAGCCTGAAGATTCTTTGATAGCTAAATTACGCGAGTAGCTCTGCCCTTGATTGGTCTCATTTCTTATAAATTTGATTCTTTTATCATTAAATGAATTTATAATATTTGCTGTTTCATCAACAGATCCATCATCAACTACAATTAATTCCAGATTACTGTTTGTCTGATTTAGAATACTACCAATAGCATCCTCGATGAAATCAGAGGAGTTGTAAGCAGTCATTATTACAGATACAGTAGCCATTAGCTGGAAAACTTATATATTCCTAGAAATTCAGCTAAGAGGGAGTTGGGATTTGCAACTTCCAGTTTTACCCCTCTTTTTCTACATACCACTTCATAATACAATTTAATGTAATTTGGAGTACTCATAGCTTTATAAGATGAAGTAATAGATTGGTTTGCTGTCCGATGTATACTCTGATCTTCCAAATTTGATTTATATATCTTGGTAAGTTTTTTTGCTAAATTACTTTCCTGAAAATAAAAAAAGTAATCCGTATTATTAAGGTCTATACCAATAAGCACAATATGCTTAAACCCCAGTCTTACTCCCAAATTAATAAGATAACAAACGGAAGAAGAATGATGGATGCCAAAATTGGGGTCATCAATGGGCAGAAAATATTTGCCAAATTTTAGTAGTGCTTTGATTATTCTGCTATTTGATGATGTAAATCTGAAGGGGTTCTGAAAAAAAAATAGGTGTTGTATTTCTGTATACGGTTTTAAAACGGAATCAGTAAAATGCAATTGATTTATTATGTAATCTGTATCTTGCAAGTTTTTATTTTCAATGATTGCATCATAATAGATGGATTGGTGTTCAGGAACAGCACTTGATTCTATAAAATGCAAATCACCAACAATACCACTAACCAGAAAATAATTGAAAGAAAAAGAGTCATGCTTTTTGATTTCAGCCCAATGATCAGTCGTTAGCTTATTTACAGAGGCCCCCGAGCCTAAAATAAAAAGTTTTTCGCTTTTTCGATTGTATCCATTGAAATTGTAATAATTAATAATACTGGAAGTACGGTTTGTTGTCGAAATTATATCATTGGTTATATCAATAAAATTACCAATAACTTTATTGTTGATTAAAGGAAAATTAAGAGAAAAATTTAATATTTTCCTTATTCTTCTAAATCTCTTTCTAATTTTATGATGAGACGAAAAAAAAGTATTAATCATTTTTTGTAACTATTCAGCACGTCAGAGTACTGATTATACTCAATTCCAACTAGTTTGTGAAAAATCATAGCTGAGTTCCCAGAACCTGGAAATTGGGTAATATATCTTAGTAAGTGATTTTGTTTACACATTCCATATTGTAGTTGTACACAAACAGCTTGAGGTAAAAGTTCATACATTTCATCACATTTTGAAAATGAAAACCTTTTTCGGAAAACCGACAGATTCTTTGTCGCAGGGTATCATTCCAGCGTTCTATATGTTTGGTTTGCCAGGACTCTTTGCCCACCATTTGGTGTCGACCTGTTTGAATTACGTGCTCATATGCTTTGTAATAATCACTGTAAGTCAAACTCCTTTTGTAAATTAAGGGGATTAATTGCCAAAACGTATAACAGCTTTGGTCAATACGGTAACAGATAAAGTAGCTGGCAATCTGCCTGGTACGACGACAAATAGCAAGTCAAACCTATCTTTTGTTTGCTTTTTTTTTACACAAATGACCACAACTCATCCAATTCCAATACATCGCGCTTATGAAAAGGAAGCAGCGTACTGACTATGTCTGGGAGTTGTTTTGCTTTTTTTTATCCACTTGAGTGCCGTAGTATGGCCATTGCCAAATGTACGAGCCAGTCTACGGGAGAAAGTCCGTTCCTGAACACCATGAACAACCATCTCCTTGAATTCTTCGGATTTCCTTCTGCTTTCAAACACACCTCCAAAACAACAGGATTTGCACTTATATTTGGGGTTACCTACTCGATTCGAACCATTTTTAACGATTTGATCCGAGGCGCATTTGGCACAACAATTCTTTTCAGTTACTATGTTACTAATTTTTGCAAGAAAGGCACGAAATTGCGCACTAGGATACACTGCCCAAATATATACTTTGATTATCAATTGGTTACGTCATAACAACCCTAGTATATACCAAAATCAACACAATTAGTTAACTGTCATTATGTCACCAAATCTAATATTATTGAAAGTATATTGTTATTTGATTTGGAAATCCTGAATCATTTCTGCCTTTAAAGCCTGCCCCATTAATAGTTTTCTGCTTACTTTTAAACCTACTATTTGATTTAAATATTTCGGATGCATCCCAAACCCCGGCCGTATACTCCGCACATTCCTCTCTGTAATCACTTCACCGGCATTGATGTCTTCCACCACATAAAGCGAACGGGAAAAATCTCGTCCTTTTACTTGTTTATCTGTCAGCGCATAGTCCACCTTTCCAATAGCCTTTTCCGCTTCCCGCACGGCTTTTACCATCTGTGCGAACTCTGCCTCATTCATGGAAAAGGATGCATCCGGTCCGCCGATAGAACGGTCGAGTATGAAGTGTTTCTCGATGATTTTGGCACCAAAACAGGTCGCCACTACCGGCACAGTGCTGCCCATAGTATGGTCTGACAGACCAGGGATGACCCCAAAGCGCTCCTTGAAGTCCCGAACCATTGCCATATTGGCTTCTTCGATCGGGGCGGGGTAGCTTGAAGTGCATTTGAGCAGAGCGATGTCGTGGTTGCCCATACGACGGCAAGCGTCGAGCGCCAGTTCGATGTCTTCCAGCGTAGCGATACCCGTGGAGATGATCATAGGTTTCCCTTTGGAGGCGGCATACTCAATAAGGGGGATATCGGTGATCTCGAACGAGGCGATTTTGTACGCCGGTGTGTTGAGGCCTTCCAGAAAGTCCACGGCAGTTTTGTCGAAAGGGGAAGAGAAACAAACAAGGCCTTCTTCCCGGGCGCAGTTGAAAAGTTGCTCGTGCCACTCCCAGGGGGTGTAGGCTTCCTGATAGAGTTCGTACAAGCTATTACCATCCCATATCGTACCTCCTTTCACCATAAAGTCCGGCTTATCGCAATCAATGGTTATGGTATCTGCAGTATAAGTTTGAAGCTTGACGGCATCTGCACCAGCACGTTTGGCGGCTTTGATGGTCTCCAATGCCACCTCCAGGCTGCCATTGTGATTGGCGGATAGTTCGGCGATGATGAAGACACCATTGGTAGAAATATTGAAGAACCCTGCAGGTGAGGAAGAAACTGGACGATAATTAGACACTTCTTTCTCTAAATAACAGGTGGTTAGGGATATTTTGTTCTTTTTAATTGGCCCTAATTAGGCAATAAAAGATCCCATGTCAATGGGGTTCCAGCTTTAAGTTCTTTACTGGCAGTGCGGCCTAAAACCTCATTGTAGTAACGAGGAAGCAACCCGTCAGCTGGTCGGATCACTTGTAGATTATCCACGGTGAACTTTTCTCCAGCTTTAATATCCTTCCTCACATAGATCGAACGCTTATGTTTCACGCTTTTGCGTTCGGCGGGTAGGATACCGAAGAAGACAGATCCCATAGCTTTATAGGCGCGATTGGCCTCTTCAACCAAGGCTGCCAGTTCATGAGGTTCCATAGAAAAAGTACTGTCTACGCCGCCTTCGGCTCTGGAGATGGTGAGATGCTTTTCGATGACCGTAGCGCCAAACGCGATTGCTGCAACCGATACTCCAATCCCCATAGTGTGGTCGCTGAGCCCAACCGCACACCCGAATATTTCCTTCATCACAGGAATGGTGGCCAGATTTGTATTTTCCGGGCTTGCCGGATATGTGCTGGTGCACTTGAGTAGCGTGAGATCGGTACAGCCATAATCGCGTAGCACGCGAACTGCGTCGTCAATGTCAGATAAAGTGGAAGCGCCTGTCGACATAATCACAGGTTTTCCGGTCTGCGCCACTTTTATCAGCAAGGGCCAGTCTGTATTTTCAAATGATGCGATCTTGTACATCGGAACGTCAAGCGTCTCCAAAAAATCAACAGCTGTGGCGTCGAACGGTGAGCTAAAGGCCATGATACCCCGTTTCTTTGCATGCTCGAACAAGGGTTTGTGCCATTCCCATGGCGTATAGGCCTCGTTGTAAAGATCATACAACTCCTTGCCCTTCCAGATTGAGTCTTCATCGATAATACGATGCACACCGGGAAGTGTCATGGTATCCGCAGTATAGGTCTGCAGTTTGATGGCATGGGCACCTGCGTCGGCAGCAGCATCCACAATAGCGATCGCACGGTCGAGCGACTGGTTGTGGTTTCCCGACATTTCGGCAATTATAAACGGCGTTGGCTTCAATATCATAATGTAGCTATTATGCTGGGGAGGTGAAGGATATCTGCGATTGCATGCTGGGCTTCGTATCCGTGTTTAGCTACGGTATTTTGGTACATACCGGTCTTTACGCGGATGGTGTGCGCCCCCACGAAGTTCAGACCCACGAAATCTTTAGCTGGGTTGTCGCCGATGTACACCATCTCTTTCCACGAGCATCCTTCTTTCGCTTTAATAAGCTCGAAACAACGTAGCGAGGGTTTTGCACAGGCAACGCCATATCGGTGTGTGATGTAACAACGACGGAAGAAATGGGCAATGCCAAGCGCATCGATTTTGTTTGCCTGTACAATCTTGTGGCCATCCGTCACCAGATACAAAGGGAAATCAAAAAAGGATGCTAAAAGCTTTTTGATTTCCTCCGGTACCGAAATATTCGGGATGTGGTGGCGGTACACCTTTACACATTCTTTGATGGCTTTCTTGGATCTGATTCCATTACTTTCAAGCCATCGGTTGAAGACAGTTCCGCGTCCTTCCGCTTCAAGCACCGAGATCAGCGAGACGAAGGAGTGGTTGGGATCCCATCCATACCTTTCCTGCCCCCAGAAAGCCACTGCCCGGAAACCGCTTGCAACATATGTTCGCTCCTCGTAAAGCGTGTCGTCGAGGTCAAAGATTAGTACCATGGATGTGAATGTCGGTCGGGATGCGGACTTGACGGACCTCCATGGCGCTTCTAACGAACGGATGCTGCGACACATCGCCGCCATTGGCCTCGAGGAGGCTCCAGTACAGTGAATCTAATCCGACTTGGATGGAAGTCGTGGAGGCACCGCCGAACCGGGCGTTCAGTTCGATGATGTGCGGAACGCCGGCTGCATCCAGCAACACCTGCATCACGACAGGTCCGCGAACGCCATACGCCTCAATCCATTGTTTAGCCCGCGACTCCAACACGGCGTCTCGGAAGGTGGTGGTGATGCGCGATTCGCCATTGACCACTTCGTCGCGGCGACGGAGCACGAGGCCATCAACATGACCGTGAACATTTGTCCACGCGTCTATGCTGATTTCACCACCTTCAATGAAGGGTTGGAAAATCGGTGATTGTAAGGCCATCGCGTGAACGATGGCAGCATCCCTATTGAGGCTCAGACCAAGAGAGCGCGAACCGGCCCCAAACCGCTCTTTCACCACGAAAAGTTTCGCATCAATATCATCGATTGAGGATGAGGTGGGGATAACAGGTAGACCCCGTTGGCACCCGAATTCGCTGAAGAGCGTCTTATCTAGACATCTTTCTAAAGACTCGGGTGGAGAGACGATGACTTTAATACCAGCCTCTGCGAAGGTCATGGCATGACGGGACCAGAAGAGTAATTCCCCATCTCGCGTCGGCAGGATGGCACGGATTCCGCGCTGTTTGCATTCATGGATGAGTTCTGGCACGTTCTCATCCCGAGTGGGTTGCATAGTCCAAAACTCGTGTGCAATGTACTTGGTTAGCACGTTTGAATTTAAATCGCCGGCAATCACCCTGATCTCAGAATGCAACTTAGCTGCGGCATCCATGGCGGCGCGCACAAGGGGAACTTTGGCAGAAGCACTAGTGATTAGGAGGTTAGAGCTAGTCATGGAATAGGCAGCCATGGATAAGCGAATCGGTAGGTACGCCTTTAACAATCACATGCTCACGCATACGGCCCTCTCGGACGAATCCGTTCTGTTCCAATAATGCGATGATCTCGGTGCGATGGGCAAAGGTTTCAGTAGTAAGTCGGCGTAGCCCTAGATATCGGAAAGAAAGACATTTGATTAGTAACAGATAGTTGGAAAACAGACGGGCAACCGTTGCTTGATCATTCATGAGGTCGGTGCGGATGAGAAATGATACTTCGCCTCGAAGGTCATACCAGGATAGATGCACTACTCCACCATAACCAATGAACGATCCATTAAGATGTATCGCGACGAGAATCTGACGGGGCGTGGTCGAGTCCATTTCAGGCCAAATCACTCGTTCGAAATAGTCATACTGCTCGGCTGGAGAAATAGGTTCTAATTGCCTAAGCACATCCATTTGTTCGTTGCGCCAAAGTCGGATCGATTCAATATGCTCTGGCTGAACAGCTGAAATCGACATGTATTCGTTGTAGATTTCAGGGTGAGGCATACAGACGTATCTTTTCATGGTAGCGAGTTTAGCTTTAGATAAGCCGTAATCTGCCTTCCCATGCCTATGGCGGCCATTGACTCGTAGAACGCATTCACGGTGACGGGGTCTTGATCGCCCATGAGTCGGTCGAGTGCAATGCGAGCTCGATGCACTGCCGGCCCCTGGTTCCGGTCGGCAACATAATTAGAACCGGGGTGGGTAAGAAACCAATCGATCGGAAAATCAGAGATTAAACGCACACACGACCATCCACATGCATTTGCAGTAGCGCTTAGGCTTTGTGCATTAAAATAGGAGATGTGGTCTGGAATTGCGATCCAGAATCGCTCTGGTATCTGTGCCGTTTCAAAAAGTAGCTCATGTAACCGAGTGCCGTCGTTCGGGACGGTGACGACCAAGAGCCCGTTCAAAGCAACGAGTTTGTTCAAAGAGTTTAACAAGCTGACAGGATCGGTGACATGTTCCAATACATTGCCAAGCCAAACCAAGTCATACTGTTGACCTGTTGAGATTGCCTCATCCAGTAAATGGAATACATCTCCAACGAGCAGGGCAGAACGAAGGTCAGGGTTCATTCTTAGGAGCCCCGCATCACTATAATCCATACCAGAAACCGTCCAGCCTTTTTGCTGGAAAAACGCCATCGTGAAGCCTTCACCACACCCTACATCAAGCATAGAACCAGACCGGTTTCCGATTAGTGAAGTCACTGCAGCATGCTTTTGGACCAGTTTGATGCGCATCCAATCGAGCTCCTCAGGTGGATAGCTATGTCTGTAATTAGCCTTCTCTTGCTGGTAATAGCGCTTGGCATAATAGGCGCGGAGTTCTTCAGCAGACGGGATTTCGGCGACCTGCCAAAAACCGAGTGGATGTCGTTTTAGTCGTGGGTCCATCATTCTATTACCAAGAAGGATGTGAGCGGACTGTTCGGCTCGCGGCGGATCGCATACTTCGACAAGCCGAGGACTTCTTTCAGCGCCAGCGTCTCGCCCGGAAATTCGGAGCAGTTCAGTTCATCAAAGGCTAACACTGACCCTTTAGTGAGGTGTGGGAGAATCGCTTCCAAGCAAGCTTTGGTAGGCGCGTAGATGTCAAAATCGAAATAAGCCAAGGCAATTATCGTTTCGGGGTGGCGGCCTAAATATGCCGGAACCGAGACGATTGCATCGCCTTTGACAAGTTCGTGTTTTTTTTTGTGCGGAATGGGGGAATTCTGCTCGTGGTAACTTAAAATTCCGCTAAGTTCGTTCTCATAGCCGATAGTGACAGCGTAATCGCCGACCGAAACAGAAGAGCCATCTTCGTCCGAGACTGAAGGGAAGCCCTCGAATGTGTCAAATCCAAGGATTTTCCGGTTATAATTGAAGGGTTCATGAATACCACGGAGGTTAGTAAACAGTGACAGGTTTTGTCCCCACCGGACCCCGAATTCCATGATCACTCCGTGAACTGGAACGATTCGCTTATACAATTCCTGCATAAAGTTAATCCGCGACAAAGCCTGTCGAGTTAAAAAGGTGCCTAAATTGTCAAGCAATTCGTTATCAGGAATACTTGAAGAGCGAAGCTGTTGTGCCAGTTGAATTTTTTTGGTGACTTCCACCTGAGTGGAGCCCACTTTTGTTAAAATGGTTGGTTCGCTTTGGTTCACGTGAAAAGGATTTGATGTTTGAGTTCTGCTAATGTCCAGTCTTCAAGGGTGTCGATGTCTTGGGCGCGATGTTCAGGCATTATCACAGAACCGGTGTTTGGTCCCAGTAAGGTACGGGTGTTCAGGAATGTCGCGATTTTAAAAAAGGCCCATTGGCCAGCGTCGTGGTAGGCTTTGGGAAGGTCTTGCGAGCGGTAGTCTCGAAACTCGGGCCAATTGAGGTCAATTCTACCATCGTCAGCGCGCTGAAGCGAACGCAAGATTGGGTAGGAGAACGCAACGATGGGAAGTACGACATCGAAAGAAGTATCAACTAAAGCCTGAAAGCCGGATTTCAGATCATCGGCAGTAACAAAAGGAGCGGTTGGGTAGAGATTGCAGGCAATGTCAAATTGGCAACCCTCTCTCGAATAGGCGTCAATCACTTCTAAGAGCACGTCGGCTATGGTGGCGTGGTCGTTGGCGTTTTTCTCTGAGCGCATGAAGGGAACGACTGCACCGTATGTTTGGGCGACCTCCGCAATTTCCACATCGTCGGTACTTACCATTACAGTATGGAAAAGACCGCATTTAATTGCTGCTTGAACCGACCAAGCGAGTATCGGCTTGCCTCGGAATAGTTTGAGGTTCTTCCGAGGGATGCGCTTGCTACCGCCTCGTGCAGGTATTATGCAAAGGTTGCCCGTCATACATAGAATTCTATCTCACCAATAACGAAATCTTGGTCTTTCTCACTCAATGAAGGGAACATCGGCAAGCTCAAACATCGCCGGTAATAGGCTTCAGCATAAGGCAGATCCCCTTCCTTCCATCCAAACTCCCGATAGTACGGCATCAAATGGCAGGGTATGTAGTGAATCTGAGCAAAGATGTTATTGGTACGCAGGTGCTGATACAGTCCTAGCCTATTCTCGATCTCAATAATATACAGATGATAAGCATGCCCCACATCCACCGGCAACCTTCTAACTACCACACCATCTATACGCGCAAAAGCCGCATCATAACGCTGCGCAATTTCACGCCTGCGGGCAATCCCTTCATCTGCGCGCATCAATTGAGATATGCCGAGCGCCGCCTGAAAATCAGTAAGCCGATAATTGTATCCCAACTCCTGCATCTCCATATACCACATCGGGTATTGGGCACTCAGTGGATCTCCCGCTGCAAACGCAATGCTGTTTTTGAATTCATCCTGATGACGCGTAATCCCGTGCGTACGCAGCGTAAGCAGTCGTTTATAAAGGCCTTCGTCGTTTGTAGTGATGATACCTCCTTCACCCGTAGCAATATGTTTTACCGGGTGAAAAGAAAAAATGGCCAAATCGGCAAACTTGCCATTTCCGCAGTGTTGGCGGTTCCCATTGCTATCCACAAAATATCCTCCGGGCGAATGGCAGGCATCCTCGATGATCCATAGCCCGAATTCATCTGCCAGCGTCCTGAACGCTTCCAGATCAACGGCCCTGCCGGCAAAATCGACTGGAATGATGCCTTGATAGGTGCCTTTGGGCGCTTCTTCTAATAGTTTTCTTACCGCTGCAATGTCTAACAAATAAGTTTCCGGGTCGATGTCGGCAAAAACAACCTCTCCGCCGCAATACCGCACACAATTGGCGGAGGCAGCAAAGGTGATGGGTGTAGTGATGACCTTGTGTCCGGGTTGTACACCCAATGCAATGGCGTTGAGGTGCAAGGCAGCGGTACCATTGGCCACCGCTACGGCATATTTGGCGCCAACATATTCGGCAAAGGCTTCCTCAAAGGCTTTTACCCTCGGGCCCTGCGTCAGGTAGTCCGATTGCAGCGCTTCGACCACCGCCTGAATATCTTCTTCGGTTATGTGCTGCCGTCCGTAAGGAATTGGGTTCATACCAGGTCGAATGTGGGGTCTACGTGTTCTTTGATCAGGCGGCGGAGGCTGGCGATCGTTTCCCACGCTGTGTTGGTACCCGAGTTGTAGAAGAAACCGTCATCTACCTTGGTTGCACTGAAATGATCCAGATAGTCGCCTAATTTCCAGCGTGGGACGGAGGGAATAATGGAAAAATACTGTCCAAGGTCATACGTGTAGAAAGAATCGGAGGAGGTGATCATTTCTTCATGGATCTTCTCTCCCGGCCGGATGCCCATTACCCTTTTTTCACAGTCCGGCCCAATGGCTTCTGCCACATCGGTAATCCGGTAGGAGGGTATTTTGGGCACAAAAAGTTCCCCACCCCAGGCGTGTTCCAGGGCGTGCAGCACCATATCTACTCCTTCATCTAAGGTGATGTTGAATCGGGTCATGTTGGGGTCGGTGATGGGGAGTATACCGGTTTGCCGGCGCTGCAGAAAAAAGGGAATGACCGATCCGTTTGATCCCATGACGTTGCCGTATCGTACTACGGAAAACTTGATGGGGTTCCATCCCCGAATGTTATTGGCTGCGATAAACAGTTTGTCGGAGGCCAGCTTGGTTGCGCCGTACAGGTTGATGGGCGCGGCAGCTTTATCGGTTGAGAGTGCGACCACATTTTCCACTTCCGCTTCCATGCATGCATTGATGAGGTTTTCAGCGCCCAGGATATTCGTTTTCACGCACTCCATGGGATTGTACTCGGCGATGGGCACGTGTTTCATGGCGGCGGCGTGCACCACGGTATCAATGCCTTTCAGCGCGCGTTTCAACCTTTCGTAGTCCCGCACATCACCGATAAAAAAACGCACTTGTGGGTATTGCTCGACCGGATATTCCTGGGCCATTTGAAACTGTTTCTGCTCATCGCGGGAGAAGATGACCAGGCGCTTGATATCGGGCCATTGGGTGAGCACCTTTTTGACAAAGGCTTTGCCGAAGGAGCCGGTGCCGCCGGTGATGAGGATGGATTTGTTACTCAACATAAATAGGTGTCCATTGTAATAGACTGGATGACTTGGCTTTCCTGCGCATTCCTCTTTTGGTTGAATTGTCAAATACCTTAAAGCTTAATATTTCCTTAGGCACATCTACTAAAAATGAATCGGAGTGGGTTGAAGCAAACGAAATATAAAAATTATATTCGCCTATTGGAAGTGTGTTTGAATTGATTTTGACTATAAATTTGTTATTTCCCAAGTGCAGATTTTCGAGGGTATTCGGGGGGATATCATATGTATCAGATTCAATAAATAGCTCTTCCTGATTATTTTTTATTGCAATATACCCGTACAAATTAGTGATAATTTTGTTGCAACTAAGCATAAGTTCAATATAGATATCTTCCATTATATCAAACTCTGACCTATTATTTGTATCTTTATCTTTAATTTCTGCAAAAATTAGTTCAATATCCTTGTTTTCTAAAACAGTTTTTTCATATTTGGAAGATAAGCCCTCTACTTTATTTTGACTCAAATACTGGTTTATTGCATTTTCAGCATCTCCTTCAAAGGTTATGCTGCCATTTTTTAACACTATGCCGCTATTACAAAGTTGCTTTACTGCACCCAAATTATGACTCACAAACAACACCGTCCTTCCCTCCCCCTTACTCACATCACTCATTTTACCCAGGCACTTCTTCTGAAACTCGGCATCGCCTACTGCTAATACCTCATCCACAATGAGAATCTCACTCTCCAAATGTGCCGCCACTGCAAAAGCTAATCTTACGTACATCCCCGATGAATACCGTTTCACCGGTGTATCTACATAGCGCTCCACGCCTGCAAAATCCACAATTTCATCAAATTTGCGGGTTATTTCCCTACGGGTCATGCCGAGGATGGCGCCATTAAGGTATATGTTCTCCCGTCCGCTCAACTCCGGGTGAAAGCCTGTGCCCACTTCCAGCAGGCTGGCCACCCGGCCTTTGAGTTTTACGGAACCCGTAGTGGGTGCGGTGGTGCGACTTAGTATCTTCAGCAGGGTGCTTTTTCCAGCGCCGTTGCGACCGATGATGCCTACAGCAGTACCTTGCTCAATTTCAAAGTTGATGTCTTGCAACGCCCATACATAGTCTGTGCTGCCCTTTTGGGTGCGGTCGTTGGTTTCGCCTATTTTCAGGTAGGGGTCTTCCTTGCCGCGCAGGCGGTGCCACCAGCGGTTCAGGTCGTGCGATATGGTACCGGTACCCACCTTGCCGAGGCGGTACTGCTTGCTCACGTTTTCTACTTTGATGACGGTGCTCATGCGCAGTTAAACGGTATCCATAAAGGTTTTTTCCACCCGGTTGAATTGCAGCAGGCCCAAAAACAGGATCAGGGCCATCATGCCGGCGCTGTAAGCCAGGCTCCCGGCGCTAAAAGTGCCGGTGCCGGTACACATATACCGGAACAACTCAATGAGCGGCGACAACGGGTTCCACGTTAAATAGGGTTTGTACCGCTCCGGCACGGCGGACAGGGGGTATATCACCGGGGTGGCGTACATGAGCAGGTTCACGGAAAATCCGACCAGCACGTTCAGATCGCGGTATTTGGTGGTGAAGGCGGAGATGATGATGCCTAATCCGAGGCCGTATCCGCCCATGGCGAGGGCTACTGCCGGCAGGTAGATCAGGTTGAACCATTGCATGTGTGGCAGCAGTCCGGAGGATTTGAAGTACACCACAAAGCTGAGCAGCAGCAGCAGTTGTATGCCGAACTGGATCATGCGGGACGCTACGGTGGAGAGCGGGCTGATGAGTCGGGGGAAGTACACCTTGCCGAATATGCCGGCGTTGGCGATGAAGGTATTGCCGGTGCTGGTGAGTGTCTGGGAGAAAAAGTTCCAGATGGTGATGCCGCTCATGTAGAACACCAGTTGGGGTGTGCCGTCGGTGGACAGTTTGGCGATGTTCCCGAAGATGAGCATGTAGGTCAGGGTGGTGAATATGGGGTTAATGAAGTGCCAGAGGGGGCCGAGGATGGTTTGTTTGTATTGGGCTACGAAGTCGCGCTTGACGAAGAGCAGGAGCAGGTCGCGGTATCGCCATACTTCGCGCAGTTGCAAGTCGAGCAGGCGGTTTTTGGGGCTGATGATGAGGTCCCAATGTTCTTCGGTTTGGTGTTGCACCTGGATGGGGATGTGTTTTTGGGGGAGGTTTGCCGCTTATTTTTTTGCCTCTCGGCCTGCGGCCGCCCCGGATTTCATCCGGGGTTACTCATGGTCGACCGCTGCGCGGTCTTGTGGCATGTAAGTAAACGGTGCTTTTGCATGCTTACTCGACATGTCAAACGTGCGCAAAATTCAGCATTCCGCATTCTACATTCCGCATTCGAAACACGGTTCCCGTTTCATAAGTGGGCGACACTTACTTGCTGTGTGGTGCGCTGTGGCGCGTGTCAGCGGTGAACTGGATGGGTACATGTAATGGTTCAAGGTTGTGTCGAAAAACCACACAAAATTGAGTAGCAAAGTTACTCGTTTTTTTGAAACTGTCAAGTGGATGACGAAAAAATTTTTGTTGGGTTAACATTTGGGGGCGTTGGGGCTGATTAAGCCCCCGTTTCACCGGCAGGTCGAAGTCGGGCAGTATGGGTGTGGGGAGTGTGTGGCCTTCGGTGAAGGTGCTGCCGCTAATTTTTTATTTTTTGCCGCTGATTTCGCGAATTAACGCTAACTTGTGTACGCTTGGTCATTGGGGGTTGGTGAGCAGGGTTGGTGGTTTGCTGCTGGTATTGTTTTTTTGCCTTTCGGCTGTTGGCTACCGCCGCATTGGCCTCTCTTCTGCCCTCTGCCTGGCTCCTCTCTGGCCCCTGCCTGGCCCCCGGATTTCATCCGGGGTTACTCATGGTCGACCGCTGCGCGGTCTTGTGGCATGTAAGTAAACGGTGCTTTTGCATGCTTACTCGACATGCCAAACGAGCGCAAAATTCCGCATTCCGCATTCTACATTCCGCATTCGAAACACGGTTCCCGTTTCATAAGTGGGCGACACTTACTTGCTGTGTGGTGCGCTGTGGCGCGTGTCAGCGGTGAAATGGATGGGTACATGTAATGGTTCAAGGTTGTGTCGAAAAACCACACAAAATTGAGTAGCAAAGTTACTCGTTTTTTTGAAACTGTCAAGTGGATGACGAAAAAATTTTTGTTGGGGTAATATTTGGGGGCATTAGGGCTGTTCAAACACCCGTTTCACCGGCAGGTCGAAGTCGGGCAGTATGGGTGTTGGGAGTGTGTGGCCTTCGGTGAAGGTACTGCCGCTGATTTTTTATTTTTTGCCGCTAATTGCGCGAATTAACGCTAATTTTATCATGTGCATGATCGCGGTTATGATGGGATGACTCGTCTGATTGTCCAAGATGACCAAACGTATGCGAATTAGCGATCATTCGCGTAATTCGCGGCAAAAAAATATGCGGCCTTCGGTGTAGGTCTTGCCGCTGATTTTTCATTTTTTGCCGCTAATTGCGCGAATTAACGCTAATTTTATCATGTGCATGATCGCGGTGATGATAGGATGACTCGTCTAATTGTCCAAAAGGACCAAACGTATACGAATTAGCGATAATTCGCGTAATTCGCGGCAAAAAAATTAGCGGCAAAAGTCGAATGTTGGGACAGCCTGCTGATCCGATCCGAGATGGATTTGTGTTTTGTCGGACTCACCAACAACGGCAAAACAACCGTGGTCAGATAAACTCGATATGGTTTTCCATTTCGGTGTCGTTCAGCACCTCGTTTATCAATAGTAGTCCCTGGATGATGCGGTTAATCGGGTTTTGTTTGTGCGAATACACAAGCACCGTGAACGTGAACATCTAAAAGAAATCTCACCTTTGTATAGCTGCTTGACTCAATTTAGAAGGGAATCGCGTTTTCAATTCTCTAACCAACGCAGTTTCCGCTTCAAGTGCCTGGCGAATTTCCTGTTGGTGATCGAAATAGTACGCCAGTGCAGCGTGAATGGAAGCCACTTCTAAAGAATAAAGATGGGCAATTTCGTCAACGCTCATGCCCATATACTCGTGCCAAACCACAATTTGCGCTACGGTAAATCGAGTGCCGGCAATTTTGGGTGCTCCGCCAACGATCTCCGGGTGGGTGTCTATTTTTTCACTTAGGGATGTCATGGTATCGTATTTGTGTATGCTTGCCGGCTCCAAGTAAAGGCAGCTTACGATGATTATCGTACAAATATAGGTATAATAATGTCTTTCAAAGAAAGATTTGTCTTTTTGGCACAGCGGTGGTTGGAGGTTGGTGGTCGGCTTTGCTGGCTGGCCTGGTCTCCTGCCTCTGGCCATCCCGGCTTCCCTTGGTCTCCCCCGGCCTCTCTGGCCTCCCCGGCCTCCCCGGCCTCCCCGGATTTCATCCGGGGTTACTCGTGTTTGACCGCTGCGCGGTCGTGCTGTTTTCTACTGTAGGGGCGGATTTACCCTTGCTCCGCATTCAATATTCCGTATTCCGCATTCAATATTCCGCATTCGAAAAACGGTTCCCGTTTCATAAGTGGGCGACACTTACTTGCTGTGTGGTGCGCTGTGGCGCGTGTCAGCGGTGAACTGGATGGGTACATGTAATGGTTCAAGGTTGTGTCGAAAAACCACACAAAATTGAGTAGCAAAGTTACTCGTTTTTTTGAAACTGTCAAGTGGATGACGAAAAAATTTTTGTTGGGTTAACATTTGGGGGCATTAGGGCTGATTAAACACCCGTTCCACTGGCAGGTCGAAGTCGGGCAGTATGGTTGTGGGGAGTGTGTGGCCTTCGGTGAAGGTACTGCCGCTGATTTTTTATTTTTTGCCGCTAATTTCGCGAATTAACGCTAATTTTATCATGTGCATGATCGCGGTTATGATGGGATGACTCGTCTAATTGTTCAAAATGACCAAACGTATACGAATTAGCGATAATTCGCGCAATTCGCGGCAAAAAAAAATGTGGCCTTCGGTGTAGGTCTTGCCGCTATTTTTATTTTTTGCCGCTAATTGCGCGAATTAACGCTAATTTTATAATGTGCATGATCGCGGTTATGATGGGATGACTCGTCTAATTGTTCAAAATGACCAAACGTATACGAATTAGCGATAATTCGCGTAATTCGCGGCAAAATAATATGTGGCCTTCGGTGTAGGTACTGCCGCTGATTTTGTCTTTTGCCGCTAATTTTTTATTTCTTGCCGCTAATTGAGCGAATTAACGCTAATTTTATCATGTGCATGATCGCGGTTATGATAGGATGACTCGTCTAATTGTCCAGGATGACCAAACGTATGCGAATTAGCGATAATTCGCGCAATTCGCGGCAAAAAAAATCGCGGCAAAAAAAATATGCGGCAAAAATAGCGAACAGTTCGTTCCGCTCAGGGTTGTTCGAACACCCGTTCCACTGGCAGTTCGAAGCCGGGCAGTATGGGGGTGGTCAGTGTGTGGCCTTCTGTGTAGGGCAGGGAGGAGGTGTATTTCCCGGTCGGATCAAGGGTGTACACGAGGATGAACTCG
>Ga0247840_10005907_pt1 | contig 18037 bp, 10 predicted proteins | sample LaCruzMarch2015__FD_192404 | JGI IMG/M metagenome (GOLD analysis project Ga0247840, IMG submission 192404) | Freshwater microbial communities from meromictic Lake La Cruz, Castile-La Mancha, Spain - LaCruzMarch2015_17m | ecosystem: Environmental > Aquatic > Freshwater > Lake | place: Spain... | reverse complement strand
TTGAATATAAAAATCAATTATTCCTTCAAGAGATTCTGTGTCAAAGTATTCGTTGGTTTTATTGCGCAACATTTTTTCGTACCGTTGCACATCTTTACTCACATCTTCACTTAAAAAATCATCACCATCTATCATCGGCATATTCAAAATTATTACTGCAAATATAAGTTCATAAATTATTTAAATGGTCTTTTTCAGGTCAGTTATTTTACAAATATTTGAACTCTTGTTAAAAACAAAGTTCAAACCCAATTATGAAAAAAATATTTCACCTCTTTTTATTGCTTTTTACAGCCACAATTGCAATTGCACAAAACGAAAATAAAAAGCTAAATCAAGCTAACTGGCAACAGCACGTAGCTTATAAAATAAACGTGAAACTTGACGATGAACAAAACTTGCTTGTTGGAAATATTAGCATGGTTTACACCAATAATTCGCCCAATGAATTAAAGGAAATATACATGCACTTATGGCCAAATGCTTACAGCAATAGAAACACTGCTTTTGCAAAGCAACATTTAGAAAACGGTAAAACCGATTTTTACTTTGCCAAACCTAATGAAGAAGGAAGTATAGACAGTTTAAATTTTATGGTAAATAACACCAAAGTAATTTGGAATTTAACCAACGATGTTGACATAGCTTTACTTACTTTAAACCAACCACTAAAACCACAACAAAGTATAACAATTAGTACACCTTTTTATGTTTATTTACCAAAGGTTTTTAGCAGAATGGGGCACGAAAAACAATTGTATTGTATTACTCAATGGTTTCCAAAACCTGCAGTGTATGATGTAAACGGATGGAACCCAATTCCATACTTAGACCAAGGGGAATTTTACAGTGAATTTGGTAGTTTTGATGTAAGCATTTCTGTTCCTAAAAACTATGTGGTTGCTGCCACTGGCAATTTACAAAACGAAAATGAAAAGCAGTTCTTAAGTGAAATGGCTTCTAAAACACCAATTGAATTTGAAACACCACCTCTTTCAAGCAATGAATTTAAAACATTGAAGTTTTTGCAAGATTCGGTTCACGATTTTGCTTGGTTTGCAAGCAAAGAATTTAACGTAAAAAAAGGGGAAGTTACATTGCAAAATGGCAAAACAATTGAAACTTGGTTGTTTGCAAAAAAAATAAACAATAAAGGCATTGGCTTTATTAATGAAGGAGTAAAATATTACTCAGACCATATTGGTAATTATCCTTACAGTTTGGCACAAGCGGTGATAACACCTTTAGAAGCTGGTGCAGGAATGGAATACCCAACCATAACCAATTGTGGAAGCATTGACAGACAAACCATTATTCACGAAGTTGGACACAATTGGTTTTACGGTATTTTGGGGAGCAATGAGCGCGAATATCCTTGGATGGACGAAAGCTTAAATACTTATTATGAAAGCAGGTGCTCAAAAGAAAAAGATGATGCAGAGTTTGCTAAAAATGGAAAGAAAAAAAATGTAATTGTTGATGTATTTGGCTTTGATGTTTCTGGTTTTGGACAAGCTCGAATGTTATATGCCATTTCTGCACGAAAAAATGAAGATCAAGCGGGAAATTTACCTTCAACAACTTATACCGACTTTAACTATGGTGCAATAATTTATGCAAAAAATCCTTTGAGTTTTTATATGCTTCAAAATTATTTGGGTAACGAAAAGTTTGATGCCATGATGCAAGCCTACTACGAAAAATGGAAATTCAAACATCCATTACCAAACGATTTTAGAAACCATTGCGAAGATTTTACTAAGCAAAATTTGAATTGGTTTTTTGATGGCGTTTTGGGTTCTACTCAAAAAATGGATTATAAAATTGTTGGTCATACAAAAGATAGTATTACAATAAAGAATAAAACAGGATTGTTGTCTCCAATTATTTTTGCAGAAACTGGTGATAAAAAAATAAAAGGTTTTGCAATTCAGCATCCTGGTTTTGTAGGCATAAAAAAGTTTAGCGCAGCTTTATATCAATACACAAAGTTTAAAGAAAGAAACTATATGATAGATGAAAACTATTCTTCTATTGATCTTTACCGACAAAATAATTCATTGAAAAAACCTATTTCCATTCGTTTTATACCAGCTTTAGAAGACCCAAATAAGCGCCAAATATTTTGTATTCCGCTTTTCGCTTGGAACAATTATAACCAAAGCATGTTGGGCGTACATTTAAGCAACGATGTGTTTCCAATGCCAAAAACTGAAATTAGTTTTACACCTTTATACAGCTTTACCACCAACGATTGGAACGGATATTTAAACCTAGCAAAAAACATATTTCCCGCAAAAGATGGCACATATAAAAAAGTAAAAATTGGAGTAAATATGTCAAGATTTGCTAAAATTGGTTTCTTTAATAATGATGGTGGTGCAAACCTAACTTATGAAAAATTTGTTCCTTTTATTGAATTACATTTCAATCAGAAAACAGCAAGAAGTTTGTTTAGTAATGTTTTAAAATTTAGGCATGTTACCATATTAGAAAACCCCAGAAACAGTGGTTATTTCATTAATTGGGACAATAAATCGTTTTCTGCTTTTGATATTACACATCATTTTAAACACAATTTGAAAACATTTCCAAGTGCTGCAAATGTGAATTTACAAATAGGAACATTTTTCTATAATTTTGGAAGAATAAGCGCTGATTTTACACAAGGAATTTTATATAAAGACAAAGGGAAAACTGCTACAATTAGGCTGTTTGCTGGTGCCTTTATGGCACATAAAAGCAATAGTAGTAATTATAATGATTATAATATTGGAAGAACTTACTTTCAAGGAGGAGGAACACTCGATTTAAACGATTACATGTATGATGAAACAATGTTTGCTAGATCTTCACAAACAGAGGCACTATTAAATAATCAAAATCAACAACAGTTTTTCTTTGCAAGGCAAGTAATTAACCGCGATGCAGGATTTAGAAACTTTGTAAACATTGGCAGTAGCAGCACTTGGCTTACTTCGGCTAATTTAACCATTCCTTTTCCTTTTAAATTACCTATTGGTGTTTATTCCGATTTAGTATTTTGGGAAGAACTTTCGAGCACAAATGGAGTAAAATCATTTGAAACAAAACTTACCTACAGTGGTGGATTATATTTGAGCATAGCTAAAAATATTTTTTCTATTTATTTGCCATTCTTTGCATCGCAAGATGTTATAGACGCTTGGGAATTAAGTTATTTAAATCATCCGTTTGAAAGAGCAAGTTTTATACTAAATTTGAACGCTTTAAATCCAGTAAAAATTATTAAAGAAGCTAAATTGTAATTGGCAATAAGCAATTGGCAAAGATTTATAACCGTTTGTGGTTACTGAGCGGAGTCGAAGCATAGCCAACGGAATAAAATTAACTAAGTACTATAAACTAACAACTGACAACCATCAACTGACAACCAACAACTATCAACTAATAATATGAGTACAACACAAACATTTTCTCTTGATTTTTTATCAGCGTTAAACTTAAAAGAAATAAACGAAGGAACTTCTACTGGTCAAATCCATTTTACTGCAAGCAATGCGGAAGTGAAAGAAATATACTCGCCTGTAGATGGAAAACTAATTGGTAAAGTAAAATTTACCACAGAACAAGAGTACAACCAAGTAGTAAAAACTGCGGAAGAAGCATTTAAAATTTGGCGAAAAGTTCCATCGCCAAAGCGTGGAGAAATAGTGCGACAGTACGGAAATTTGCTGCGTGAATACAAGCAACCACTTGGCCAATTAGTAAGTTACGAAATGGGTAAAAGCCTTCAAGAAGGTTTGGGCGAAGTGCAAGAAATGATTGACATTTGCGATTTTGCTGTGGGTTTAAGCCGTCAATTAACGGGCTCAACCATGCACAGCGAAAGACCAAACCACAGAATGTACGATCAATACCATCCGCTTGGAATAGTTGGAATTATTTCAGCGTTTAATTTCCCTGTAGCCGTTTGGAGTTGGAACAGCATGTTGGCCGCAGTTTGTGGCGATGTGTGCATTTGGAAACCTTCGGAAAAAACTCCGCTTTCGGGCATTGCTTGCCAATTATTAATGGCTAAAATTTTAAAGGAAAATAATTTACCAGAAGGGATTTTCTGTATGGTAAATGGCGATTATAAAGTAGGTGAATTAATGAGCAAAGACGAACGTGTTCCGTTAATTTCTGCTACTGGTTCTACCCGCATGGGAAGAATTGTTGGTGCTACTGTAGCCCAACGTTTTGGCAAAGCATTGTTAGAATTAGGCGGAAACAATGCCATTATTTTAACTCCAGCTGCTAACTTAGATTTAGCCATGGTAGGTGTGGTTTTTGGCGCAGTGGGAACTGCAGGCCAACGTTGTACCACAACTCGTAGGTTAATTATTCACGAAAGTATTTACGATAAAGTAAAAGAAAAATTGGTGAAAGCTTATGCGCAATTAACCATTGGCAATCCACTTGGCAGCAGTTTAGTAGGACCATTAATTGATAAAGATGCAGTAGCCGCCTATTTAAATTCAATAGAACAGTTAAAAGCCGAAGGCGGAAAAGTGCTTTGCGGTGCTGAGGTGATGACTGGCGAAGGTTACGAAAGTGGTTGCTATGTAAAACCAACTATTTGCGAAGCAGAAAACCATTATAAAATAGTTCAACACGAAACTTTTGCACCAATACTTTATATTATGAAATACACCGATTTTGAAGAGGCAATTGCTTTGCAAAATGGTGTAAAACAAGGTTTAAGTTCAAGTGTGTTTACTGATAATTTGCAAGAAGCAGAAGCGTTTTTAGCGCATTGGGGTAGCGATTGCGGAATAGCAAACGTAAATATTGGAACCAGTGGTGCTGAAATTGGTGGCGCGTTTGGTGGTGAAAAAGAAACAGGTGGCGGACGCGAAAGCGGCAGTGACAGCTGGAAAGCCTATATGCGCAGACAAACTAACACCATTAACTATGGTAAAGAATTGCCATTGGCACAAGGAATTAAGTTTGATATTTAGTTGTTGGACGATGGTCTATAGACCATAGACGATAGATAAAAGCCCGAGTTTAAAACTTGGGCTTTTGTGTTTTAAAAGTTATCATGGGTTGTAGCTCAAACAATACAATTGGCTTTAGACAACTGAATATAAAGAATCTTGTAAATCCTTTAATCTTGTAAATCATGATTCAGACAATGTACAATTCAAAGTTGCAAACTTTGTTTATTTATTTTCACAAGTGACACTCGCTTTGCGATGCTTAACACTTGCGAAAGCTGGTAATTACCGAAGCCATCGCTTAAAGCAATGGCATCGGTGTTTTCATAAAGACAAGGCATGCCTTGCCTCTACTCCTTTATAACTTTTATGCTTTGTTTATTTAACCCGTCAATGCTTAATAAATAAACGCCACTTTGCAATGTTTCTAGGTTTACAATCGTTTCGTCTAAATTTAGTTTTCCGCTTATTACTATTTGCCCAACTATGTTTGTAATATTGTATTTTTTACCAGCTAAATTTGTTTTATTGGTAATGGTAATGCTGGTTTTAGTAGGGTTTGGATAAACCTTTAAATCGTTCTCTAATCTTAAATTATTCACGCCAACACTGGTAATATTTACCAATAAATTGGTGGAATCAGTACAATTATTTGCATTGGTAATTTGTGCTTTTAAATTTCCTGTTCCTATGCTTGGCCAAATAATATTTACTGCGTTGGTTCCTTGTCCGCTTTGAATAGTGCCCGTTGTAGTCCAATTATAAGTGCTGTTTGCCTGACTTAATACTGAATAAGCAAATGGAGTTGAAATAGAATTTGGCGCAACATTTCCTGTAATAGTTCCAATTATTGGACTTGCTTTTACTACAATGTCTTTGCTAAAAGTATCTGCGCAGTTTTGATTGGTTAAGCTTAATAAATATATTTTATAATTACCTATTTGGGTAAATGTTTTGCTGGTATTTGTAGTTGTATCTGCTTCACCTAGAACCCATTTGTAGGTAGCCGAACCGCTGCTAATGCTCGATGTATTGGTGAAATTAAAAACATTGTTTTTCAAGCATTGCGAAGCATTATTTATTCCAAAACTTAAATTAGCACTTGGATAAACTGTTACGGTTTTGGTAATAGAATCATTACAATTTGCATTGTTTTTAGCTACTAATTTTACTGCAAAACTTCCGGCATTGGAGTATGTTTTTGTAGGATTTAAAACAGTTGAATTACTGGCATCGCCAAAGCTCCAAGTTTGAGTGTTTGAATTAGTGGCAGAATTGGTAAAACCAAAGCTGTTTCCTGTTAAACATTGCGCAGCATTATTGATGGTAAAATTAGCCACTGCTTCCGCATTTACCGATATGTTTTTTGTTATAGAATCCAAACATTCATTATTAGCGGTAACTACTAATTTTACTGATGTTCCGCCCAATGTGTTGTAATGATAATTAGGCGATAAAAGGGTAGAAGTATCGCCATTTCCAAAATACCATTTGTACTTTAACGAACTGTTGTTTGGCGTACTTTGATTGGTAAATACAAAGTTATTATTGCTTAAGCATTGAGCGGTTTTGTTTATGGCAAAATTTACCACTGTAGCTTTGTCCACCACGTTTACTATTTGGTTAAAAGAATCTGCGCAATTATTGCTCGAAAGTGCAATTAACTTTACAGTATAAGTACCTGAAAAATTATAAGAAAAAAACCTGAATAAATTGTTTGAAATTACATTATTTCCTACTCCAAAATGCCAAGTATATTGATTACTTAATCCATTATCTTCCGATTGGTTCCAAAACTCAAAATAGTTATTGGTAATACATTGCGCGGTATCGTAAGTTAAGAAAAATGCTTTAGGCGCTTTGCGAATATTCACAGTTTTGCTCACCGAATCTGTGCAACCATTATTGCTAGTAGAAATTAATTTAACCACTAAGTTTCCGGTATCGGTAACGGTTTTGGTTGGGTTCAATAAATTGGATGTTGTGGTATCGCTAAACAACCAGTTATGGCTCATGGTGCCTGAATTGATGGTTGAAGTATTTACCAAAGCAAACGAAATACTGGTGTTTTTAAAACATAAGTAAGCCGGTGAAGTAAAGTTAACCGTAGGTTTTGGATAAATAGCGGTGGTTGCCAAAAAAGTATCGGCACAATTATAACTAGTAGATGCAGCAATTAAACGAACGGTATAATTTCCAACTGTTGAGTAATTATAAGTTTGGGTAGCAGTATTTGAAATAACATTATTACCAACACCAAAGTTCCAATTATACTGAACTGGCTGCCCATAAGCATTAGATTGGTTGGTAAACAAAAATGAGTTTCCATTCACACATTGTGTAGAATCGTTTACTGTATAATTTGCAGTTGGTGTTTTATGAACATGCACAGTTTTGCTCACTGAATCTGTGCAACCATTATTGCTAGTAGAAATTAATTTAACCACCAAGTTTCCAGTATCGGAAACGGTTTTGGTTGGGTTCAATAAATTAGATGTTGTATTATCGCTAAACAACCAGTTATGGCTCATGGTGCCTGAATTGATACTTGAAGTATTTACCAAAGCAAACGAAGCAATGGCGCTTTTTAAACAAATAACTGAAGGTAAAGTAAAGTTAACAATTGGTTTTGGATAAACTGTCACTGTTTTAGAAATAGAATCTTTACAGCCATTATTACTCGTCACAAGCAATTTTACAGAATAAGTATTTTCAGTTGAATATACTTTATTAGGGTTTATTAAAGATAATGTATCATTATTTCCTGCTCCAAAATTCCATTTTCTTGTAATTGTACCTGATGTAATACTCGAAGTATCTGCAAATATGAAGTTATTATTGTTTAGGCACTGCGCAAGATTGTTTATAGTAAAACCAACAGTTGGTTTTTGATTTACTATTACAGTTTTTGTAACTGAATCTTTACAACCATTGTTACTAGTACCAATTAATTTAACTGCAAATGAATTAGCAGTTGAATAAGTTTTGATTGGATTTGCAAGCAATGATGTATCATTATTTCCTAAACCTAAATTCCATTTTCTAGTTATATTTCCTGAAGAAATACTTGAAGTATCTACAAATAAAAAGTTATTGCCATTTATACATTGAGAAGAATTATTGATTGTGAAACCTATAATTGGTTTAGGATATACTGTAACTAATATTGATGTTGATGTATCTTTATAACTATCAGAAACTACCAACCTTCTGAACCAAGTGTTTTGAATTAGTGATAATGGCTTATAGTTTTTTGTATTACTTGCCGTGATTGGTAGGAAGCCAGAATTGGCACTTGTTGTGCTTTTTAACCAAGTGTAGTTATACGTTCCATTACCGCCTAGTGGTACACTTCCAATTAAACTATCTAAATTTGAACCTAAACAAATTGTTTGATTACTTGTAATTGAATTATTATAAATACCAAAAAATACTTTTCTTATTCTGTAATTACCTGCATCTGCAATAAATAAATTTCCTACCTTGTCCACAGCAACTCCAACTGGTCCACTAAGACTAGCAGTAGTAGCTATAATGCTATCACCGTTATAAACAATAGTACCATTTCCAACTACAGTTGATATAATACCTGTGCTTGCGTTAACCTTCCGTATTCTATTGTTGTTTCTATCTGCAATGTATAAATTGCCTAAACCGTCAATTGTTACATCAGTTGGGTAAAATAAATTAGCAGATGTAGCAGAAGCACTATCACCTCCATAACCAAAAGTACCATTACCAGCAATCGTAGAAATAATGCCTGTACTTGCATTTACTTTCCTAATTCTGTGATTAAATTGGTCTGCAATAAATAAATTACCTGAACCATCACTGGCTACACCACTAGGGGAATTCAAATTAGCTGCTGTTGCTGCAGCACTATCGCCACCATAAATGCCATTACCTCCAATACCTGCAACTGTGGAAATAATACCAGTAATGGCATTTACTTTCCTAATTTTATTACTATTGAGGACTGAAATATATAAATTTCCTGAGCTATCAAAATCTATGCTACTCGGAACATTTAAATTGGCAGCAGTTGCAGCACCACCATCGCCTCCATTACCTTGTACTCCGTTGCCAGCAATGGTAGTTATTATGCCAGTGCTTGCATTTACTTTCCTTACTCTGTGGTTGAGATATTCAGCAATATATATATTACCTATACTATCGAGTGCTATCCCATAAGGGGTATTTAAAGTAGCATTAGTGGCTAATCCTCCATCACCACTAAAACCGCTAGTTCCATTTCCTGCTATTGTTGTTATAATTCCTGTAATTGCATTTACTTTCCTTATTCTGTGATTACTCGCATCAGCAATGTATAAGTTACCAAAATTATCAAGAGTTAATCCTCTTGGATAGTTTAAAGTTGTTGCATTTGCAGCAATTCCATCTCCTGAATATCCTTGTGTACCATTTCCTGCTACTGTAGATATAACACCACTTCCCCCATTTATTTTTCTTATTCGGTAATTATCACCATCTGTAATATATAAATTGCCAGAAATATCAAAGTTTAAACCTGATGGTTTTTTTAAAATTGCAGCACTAGCAGCTCCTCCATCTCCTCCATATCCAGCAGTTCCATTGCCAGCAATAGTTGTTATAATTCCAGTTGAAGCATTTACTTTTCGAATTCTGTTATTATTTGCATCTGCTATAAATAAATTACCAGAACTATCTATTTTTACATCAATAGGATTATTTAAATTTGCTAAAGTGGCTGACGAACCATCTCCTCCAAAGCCTTGAATTCCATTCCCCGCAACAGTTGATATGATTCCAGTAATTGCATTTATTTTACGTATTCTTTTATTACCTGCATCAGCAAAGTATAAATTACCAATACTATCAAAGGTTATTCCTGTTGCATAAGCTATAGTTGCTGAAGTTGCTAAATTACCATCGCCTCCATAACCATAACTACCATTTCCCGCTATCGTTGTTATTATACCAGTACTTGCATTAACTTTTCTAATTTTGTGACTATATTGATCAACAATATATAAATTACCAAATTTATCAACTGTTATACCTCTTGGATACGAAATATAAGCGGCAGTAGCTGCAGAACCATCACCTCCATAACCAGAAGTTCCATTTCCTGCCACAGTAGTTATTATACCGGTGCTTGCATTTACTTTTCGTATTCTGTTATTATTAAGATCAGCAATATATAAATTACCTAAACTATCCACAGCAACATCAGATGGGCTGGACAAACTAGTTGAAGTGGCAATAACCCCATCACCTCCGTAACCATAAGTTCCATTACCAGCAACAGTAGTTATTATACCTGTACTTACATTTACTTTTCTAATTTTACCATAACGTTGATCGGCAAAATAAATATTTCCTAGCCGGTCAATAGCTACACCAGTGTAAACAACACTTGGAGTACTGGTAGCTAAAACACCATCGCCTGAGAAACCTGCAACTGTTGTAATTATTTGAGCTTGGCATGTTAGGCTTAATAAAATACAGGCTAAAATGTAGAAATGTTTTTTCATGTGTTTGGTTTTAAGTATGCAAGTGTAGTGTTTAGCATAATAATTAAAAAGACAATTAATTAGAATTGTTGATTTGGTAAAGAACACCTCCCCGAAAGCTATCGCTTTCTACCCTCCTTTATAGGAGGGTGGCCATGCAAAAACTGCTTCAGCACATGGTCTGAATCAGGATTTACAGGATTATAGGATTTGCAGGATTAACCACAATGGTGCGGAAACCTCTCCCTCCCTATTAAGGGAGGGTTGGGGTGGGTGTTATCAACAGAACACCTCCCCGAAAGCTATCGCTTTCTACCCTCCTTTATAGGAGGGTGGCCATGCAAAAACTGCTTTAGCACATTGTCTGAATCAGGATTTACAGGATTAACCACAATGGTGCGGAAACCTCTCCCTCCCTATTAAGGGAGGGTTGGGGTGGGTGTTATCAACAGAACACCTCCCTGAAAGCTATCGCTTTCGACCCTCCTTTATAGGAGGGTGGCCATGCAAAAACTGCTTCAGCACATGGTCTGAATCAGTTCCGATTAATCGGAATACAGGATTGAAGGATTAACAGGATTACTTTTTTTCAATTACTTAAAAGCAACTGCAATGAATTTTGTTGTAGTGTCAGCGCATCTATTGCCATTAGTTGTTAATGAGCTAAGTAAAATTATTACCAACAAAAGAAAGGATTTGTTGAATCAATGAATTTGTATGGTTTTATATTAGGTTAGCAATGCTTAGTCCTATTGTTATATAACTTCCACTGTAACTACTAAATGTAATGAGATACTTAACTATAAAAAGAGGATTAGGATGAGCACTTTTGCAATACACCTTATCCAATTTTGACTATATGTATCTGCATAGTGCAACATACTTTATCCAATTTTGGCTATATGTATCTGCACAGTGCAATACATCTTATCTAATTTTTGCTATATATAACTGCATGGTGCAACATACCTTATCCAATTTTGGCTATATGTATCTGCACAGTGCAAAATACCTTATCCAATTTTGGCTATACGTATGTGCTCAGTGCAACATACCTTATCTAATTTTGGCTATATATATCTGCACAGTGCAATACACTTTATCCAATTTTGACTATATGTATCTGCACGGTGCAACATACCTTATCCAATTTTGGCTATATATATCTGCATGGTGCAACATACCTTATCCAATTTTGGCTATATATATCTGCATCACAAATTATCGTGTCAATTTATTAAATAGTATTGTAATTGTGAAACCAGGTTTATATTTTTGCTTAATATTAGCTATATTCCATGAGAAACTTAAAAAGTTATGCTTCCAACCCGTTTGTATTACCAAAGGTAAGTTTAGACCGAAAAAAGAAATTTGGCGAAAGCCACTTAGCTAATTTAGTTGTTCAAAATACCCATCAATTATACGATGAGGCAATTGTTAATACCATTAAAGTACAACAAGCGTTGTTTGGTAATATTACCAATGTGTCGCTAAATTTGGCATTGCAACAATCACAAACTCAAAGTGTAAATGCCATTATGAGAGCCTTTAAGGCTCGAAATACCCGTTTAAACAAACATTTTGAAGCAAATGATGTGCATAAAACGCCATTGTTTGCCACTTTTTTTCCCATTGGTGTAACCGAGTTTACCAGAGAAGTAAACAAAGGTAATGTAGAACAATTGATGAAACAGATGGTAAAAGTAATTAGTAAAAATATAGATGTAGCAGGTGGAGCAGCAGTATTGGCAGAGTATCAGGCGTTTGAAACTCAATATAAAACCACTCGTGGTATGCAATTAACCAAAATTGGTGAGGTTAGCCAAAGTACTTATAATAGAAATGCCTCGGAAGCAGCTTGGGCCGATCAACTATTCAAAAATTTATTGCTCATTTCGTTCAATAATACCAATAATCCAGCAATTATTGATTCGTTTTTTCATCATAGTATTTGAATTTACAACAATAGTTAGCAACCTTGTAATTAATGTATTGATATGCGGCTGGCCGATTTTTTTTTGAACCTCATAAAGTTGCTTCGTTTCTCAGCATTAACTTTCTTGCTCTAATCAACTAATCAAACTTTCAATTTATTCAACCAAACCAGCCAAAAGCCTATCATTTATCAGCTATTTATTTTTATTGTATTAGCCTTACATTTGCTCAAAAATTAAAGAAAAAATTATTTGACATGGATTTATTTGAAAAACTAAAAAGCAAACCGGGCCCACTTGGCCAACATGGTGATGACAGTTATGGATATTATATGTTTCCAAAACTAGAAGGTGAAATTGGGCCAAGAATGATGTTTAGAGGAAAAGAAAAACTAAACTGGAGCTTGAACAATTATTTAGGTTTAGCAAATCACCCTGAAGTAAGGAAAATAGATACTGAAGCCACTGCACAATATGGTTTGGGTTACCCAATGGGCGCCCGAATGATGAGCGGAAACAGCACTAACCACGAACAATTAGAGCGTGAATTAGCTGCTTTTGTTGGCAAACCTGATGCTATATTGTTAAACTTTGGTTACCAAGGAATGGTTTCGGCCATCGATTGTTTGGTTGACAGACATGATGTAATTGTGTATGATGCCGAAAGCCATGCTTGTATTTTAGATGGTGTGCGTTTACACATGGGTAAGCGTTTTGTTTACACGCACAACAACATGGAAAGTTTAGAAACTCAGTTAAAGCGTGCCGAAAAAATGGTAGCTGAAACCGGTGGATCTATTTTGGTAATTACCGAAGGTGTTTTTGGAATGACAGGTGTTCAAGGCAATATTAAGGCCATTGCGGAGCTTAAGAAAAAATATAGTTTCCGTTTATTTGTAGATGATGCACATGGATTTGGAACCATGGGAAAAACCGGTGCAGGTGTTGGCGAAGAGCAAAATGTAATGGATGCCATTGATATTAACTTTGGAACATTTGCTAAAAGTATGGCCGGAATTGGTGGTTTTATAGCTGGCGATAATTTAGTAATTAAACATTTGCGTTATAACATGCGTTCTCAAATTTTTGCTAAAAGCTTACCAATGCCAATGGTAATTGGTGCTTTAAAACGTCTTTCGTTGTTACGCGATCATCCAGAACATAAAAACAATTTATGGAATATAGTAAATGCGTTACAAAGTGGCTTAAAAGCCAAAGGATTTAATATAGGCGTAACTACTACTCCGGTAACGCCTGTGGTTCTTAACGGAACCATTCCTGAAGCTACCGCCATTACGCATGAATTAAGAGAAACTTTTAATATTTTTTGTTCTATAGTGGTTTACCCTGTGGTACCAAAAGGAATGATTATTTTACGTTTAATTCCAACTGCGGTTCATACCCTTGCCGATGTAGAAGAAACCATTGCAGCTTTTTCAATCATCAAAGAAAAACTAGATGCAGGAGTTTATAAAGAATCGGCATTTGTAACCATGGGCGAAGCCGCTAAAGTGTAAGGGCTTTATAAAGAAATTATTTTAAACAACAGAATTTCAACAGAATAAAAACCACATAGAAACATAGAAAACATAGCTTGCAAACTATGTAATCTATGTTCCTATGTGGTTCATTTTTTTAGCAAACAACAAACTAAATTCAAGTTATAATATATTTACTTTTTAAAAATACTCCTAGCTAACTCCAACTAAAAAACTCCTTTTTAGGTAACAAAATATTATTTTAGAAAATATTTAGTTTTAGTTTTCCTACTTTTGAAATCTAATATAAAAAATAAAGAATGAAAAAAATTGCAATCTTACTAAGTGTATTCATTACCATTTTAGGTGTTTATTCATTTAAACCAGCAGGCGAAGAAGTTAAGTGGATGAACTTTAACGAAGGTTATACCTTGGCCAAAAAGAAAAATAAAATTATGTTGGTAGATGTTTATACCGACTGGTGCGGCTGGTGTAAGCGCATGGATAAAGATACTTATGCCAAACAAAGCATTTCTACAGTGTTGAATAAAAACTATGTTTCGGTTAAGTTTAATCCAGAAATTACTGGCGTAACTTACACTTATAATGGTAAAACTTACGATGGCCCAGGTTTGGCTGGAGCTATTAGCAATAACAGCATAAGCGGTTATCCAACCACTGTTTTTATCAATCCTAGTTCGCATAAAACTAAAATAGAAGTTGGGTATAAAAACGAATCGGATATGAGCACCATTTTAGTTGATATTCAAGCATCACTTGCAAGTGCCAAAAAAGGTAAAAAGAAATAGTTTTTTATACAAAAACAGTTGAAACTACAAGATTTTAAAAGCCCGTTTCCTTTAAATGAAATGGGCTTTTTTATTGGCTTTTTTAGCTCAAATATTACATAAAATGAACTCCATTCCTGACCCATTTTTTACTTTATTTACTAAACCAATTCCCATTGAAATAATTCCCAGCAAATTTGCTTTAATGCTTGGAAATGAACCTCATTTGCTTTGTAAAATGGCTGCTAATCAACTACAGCATCATTTAGAAAATCAAGAAGAATGGAACCATAATTTTGGATTGGAAAGTGAAAACAAAGGAACTGTAATTGGTAAAATGTTTGGGGTTTTGGTAGTTAAAAACCTTCAAAATGAAATTGGATATTTGTCAGCATTTTCAGGAAAATTAGCAGGTGGAAATCACCATGCAAAGTTTGTTCCGCCCGTATTTGATTTGTTAACACATAACAGTTTTTTAAACAATGGAATGATTGAACTTTCAAGAATTAATCAGGAAATTAGGCTGCTAAAAGTAAAAAAACCTTTGGCTTTTGAACAACAAATAATTCATTTAAAAGCTTTGCGAAAAAGCAATTCTATTGCTTTGCAATTGCAAATTTTTGAAAACTACTATTTTGTAAATGAAGCAGGAAAAGAGGAAAATATATTAGCTGTTTTTAAAAATGCTTTGTATAAAAATCCTCCAGCCGGAGCAGGCGAATGTGCTGCACCAAAACTGTTGCAATACGCATTTAAAAATCAAATGAAACCACTTGCCATTGCTGAGTTTTGGTGGGGTTTGTCACCAAAATCGAAACAGTGGAAACATGGGAGTTTTTATGCCTGTTGTAAAGAAAAATGTGAACCTATTTTAGCACACATGCTTGCAGAAACTATTCATGAAATAAAATAAAACACTGATTAAAAAAGCTGTTTTTTTTGTGGTTATTTACTCCGACTTTTGAAAAAATCTTCAATAGAAAAATGGAAACTTTTGATAGAAAAAACCATTGGGAAAATATTTATAAAACCAAAGAACTAAAAGATGTTAGTTGGTTTGAACCTACTCCAGAAACTTCATTGGGTTTTTTTAAACAATTTAATGTTCCAAAATCAGCCAAGATCATTGACATTGGTGGTGGCGATAGTTTTTTAGTTGATCATTTATTGGCTTTGGAATACAGTGATATTACCGTTTTAGATATTTCGGAATCAGCTTTAGAACGAGCAAAAACCAGACTTGGAAATGATGCTTTAAAAGTTAAATGGATTGTAGCAGATGCGGCCACTTTTAAACCTACCGAAAAGTACGATTTTTGGCATGATAGAGCCGCTTTTCATTTTTTAACTCAAGAACATGAAATAGTCAATTATTTGAACACAGTTCAGCAAAGTATTTTACCAACAGGCGTTTTAGTAATAGGAACTTTTTCAGAATCGGGACCCAAAAAGTGCAGTGGCATTGAAATTAAACAATATTCGGAAGTTTCAATGACAGAAAAACTGAATAGGTTTTTTGAGAAAATAAAATGCATAACAGTAGATCATAAAACACCTTTTGAAACCATTCAAAATTTTGTTTTTTGTAGCTTTCGAAAAATAAATTTAATATAAAAAATATATTTTGGAAATTCAGGTTTTAACACATAATGACTTAGGTTTAATTACTGACTTGCAGCCAATTGGTTGGCCTGATATTTTGCCAGCAATTTCTAATTATGTCCATTCTCCAAATTGTTTTCCAGTTAAAGTAATTTCCAATAACATAATCATAGGAATTGGTACTACTATAATTCATAAGGATACTGCTTGGTTGGGGCATATTATTGTACATCCTCTATACAGAAATGGTGGTATTGGCAGACTAATAACTCAAAAATTAGTAAAGAGTTTGTTTGATAAAAACATTGGAACTATTTATTTAATTGCTACTGATTTAGGGCAACCTGTTTATGAAAAAATAGGCTTTTTAGTGGAAACTGAATACTTGTTTTTTAAAGATTTTAAAATAGACAAAAGCATTGGCGTTTCAAATAATATTGTTCCTTTTACTGATGAATATAAAACCCAAATTTTAAACTTAGATTTTAAGGTTTCAGGCGAAAAAAGATCCGATTTAATTGAACCGAATTTAGCACAAAGTTTTGTTTATTTAAATGGGGAAATTGTAGAAGGATTTTACTTGCCTACGTTAGGCGAAGGGGTAGTTATAGCTAATAAAAACAATGCTGGAATTGAGCTAATGAAGCTTAGAATGACTACTAAAGATAACATTTCTTTCCCTATTGATAACAAGGAAGCTCAGGATTTTATGTACCAGAATAATTATAAGGAATTTAAAACAGCCAAACGCATGCGTTTAGGAATAAAAAGATGGTGGGAACCCAAAAATATTTACAATAGAATAGGTGGAAATTTAGGATAAAAAATTATGCTTATAAATACAGCTTTTGTTATATTATCAGCTTAAAATGAAATCAGATAAAGTGCATTTTGTAAATGGAGAAGAAGTGCAAAAAAAGCGAATGAATTTATCTTATACCAAACGTTTTGAATTGCTAATGAAACTAATTAGAATAAACAAAATGATGAAGAATAACAATAATCTTATTCAATCCTTATTACACATCAATCCAAACCATGATTTTACTTTCATGGCTTTTATATGATTCAATTAAATTGTTAGTTGCGAGTTCACTTTTTTACCCTCATTTTATGAAGAAAATTATTTTGATTTTATCGGTTTCAATTGGCTTAAGTCAATTGGCTTTTGCTCAACAGAACGAAAAGCATTTGAAGAATTTAACCCAACTTACTTACGGTGGAGATAATGCAGAAGCATACTTTAGTTTTAACAATAAAATGCTTAGTTTTCAAAGCAATAACAAAGCTTGGGGTTTGCAATGCGATCAAATATTTAACTTGGATATTAACAAAGCAAGTAAAGATACTACTTACAAACCACCAATGGTTAGCACTGGTAAAGGCCGCACTACTTGCAGTTACTTTATGCCCGACAATAAACATATTTTATTTGGTTCAACCCATTTAGGAAACGAAGCTTGTCCGCCAGAAGCCAAAGCATCTGGTAAATATTTATGGGCAGTGTATGCCGACTTCGATATTTTTGTTGCTGATTTAAAAGGAAATATTACCAAGCAATTAACCAATTCGCCAGGATATGATGCAGAAGCAACTGTTTCGCCCAAAGGCGATAAAATAGTTTTTACCAGCACCCGCAGTGGCGATTTAGAACTTTGGACCATGAACATAGATGGCAGCAATCAAAAGCAAATTACAACTGGCTTAGGATATGATGGTGGCGCATTTTTTTCGCCCGATGGAACGCAATTAGTATTCAGGGCTTCTCGTCCACAAACG
>Ga0247840_10005905_pt1 | contig 18039 bp, 13 predicted proteins | sample LaCruzMarch2015__FD_192404 | JGI IMG/M metagenome (GOLD analysis project Ga0247840, IMG submission 192404) | Freshwater microbial communities from meromictic Lake La Cruz, Castile-La Mancha, Spain - LaCruzMarch2015_17m | ecosystem: Environmental > Aquatic > Freshwater > Lake | place: Spain... | reverse complement strand
CCACCCTTGTTGCACTATACTGCGCCTGGGGATTATACTGCAAGTCTGATTGTTGTCTCTGACCACAATTGTTCAGATACCGTAAGCCATGTGGTGCATATCTGGCCAATCCCTGTGGCTGCGTTTACAGCAGATCCTGTTTCGATATGTGGTATCCCGGCAGAGGTTACCTTCTCTGACCAATCAACGGGTAATATTCAGCAGACAATCTGGGATTTCGACTATGGTTTCCCTGTTAATGGTGGCCCCGGTGACCAGATCATGATCTATAATGCTTATGGTGTCTATAGTCCTTCCCTGATTGTCGTCACCGACCAGGGCTGTCGCGATACAATTGCGCATCCCGGCTTAATCAAAGTACTCATGAAGCCGGAACCAATGTTTACCATCAACCCTGATCCTGTCAGTATTCTGCAGCCTACAGTACAGTTCACAAACCAGACCTTCTCTCCCGGGAACTACTACTGCAGCTGGAACTTTGGCGACAATACCGGCTGGTTCCCAGGCAATTGCAACCCTTCCTATACTTATGCTGATACCGGAACTTACCTGGTAAGCCTGTATGTGAAAGATCAGAATGGCTGCGACAGCTCCCTGACTCAGCCTTTGCTGGTCTTTGGCGAAATGACGGTCTATGTGCCCAATGCTTTTACGCCAGATGGAGACGGTTTGAATGATGTCTTCGGGCCTACAGGCGCCTATCTCAACCCGGATGGATATTTATTGACCATCTATACCCGATGGGGAGAAGAAATATTTAGTACAGACGATCCTGCAAAAGGCTGGGATGGAAAACTGAGAAATACGGATGTCATTGCGCAATTGGGTGCTTATGTTTATTATATTCGTGTCAAAGACCTGAAGGGTAGTGTGCAGGAATTTAAAGGTTATGTCATCTTGCTGAGAAAGGAATAGCAAACCCCCTTTTCTGTCCTTTCTCATAGTTTTGTTATAGAACATTTAAAATTTGAGTAATGAGAAAGTTAAGCCTGAATTTCCTGATGGTGTTGTTACTACATTTCTGCTATTTAAGTGGTTATGGGCAAATGATAACATTTGCTATCCCTGGTGCCAACAATACCTACATCACTTGTGTCAACGACTCTAATGACATAGCCGGGTATTTTGATGATGCCACTGGCACCCATGGTTTTATTTACAATGGTGCGACCATCGATGTTATTAACTATCCTGTTGCCGTACAGACCTTTATCTATGGTATAAACAATAGTAAAAAAGTTGTTGGGGCCTACAATTTAACAGGTTCCCTGACCAACAATGAGGGCTTTAAATACGACCCTGTTACTTTTGTTTTTACTGATTTGACAACGAACTATATTCCATCCATGGATTTTACCATTGCGCGGGATATCAATGATGCGAATTGTGTCGTCGGCGATTATAAGCAAAGCACTACCCATGTTTGCTTTTCCATGTGCGCCGGTACGAATGCCAGTTTTCACTATAACTATAAGCCTACCTATATAAATAGTGTCAGCAACAATGGGCAACGCGCCGGATTTTGGATCGATGGTTCTTTCCGGCATGGCTTGATTTTTTTTAACAACGCATGGACACAACATGATTATCCCGGATCCACACGAACCATGTTTACCGGTGTAAATGACAGCAACATCGCTGTGGGCATTTTCAACCTGAACCGTTCCTTCATCTATCGTAATGGCTTGTTCCAGGAAATCAAGAAAAAAGGGGCGACAGATTTTCAGATTCACGACATTAACACCAAGGGTAAGATTGTAGGATATTACAAAGATGCTTCCAACACTTACAAAGGATTCTGGATGAATGTCTGGGATATCTATTTCAGGCCGAAGCCAGATGGTTGGCAATTCGCCAACAGCGAAGAAAACATCTGGCCGGATTCCTGGTATCGCCAATTTGACTATACCCATGATCCCTACCTTGGTGGCAATGCCTGGTTTCCAAAAGTGCTCTACCAGAACGGCACCAAGGATACCTTACCAAGGTTGTACTTCCCCGACTGGCCCTTATTTGTTGAGGCTTATGGTGAAGACCAGTGTTATAATACAGTCATGGGGGTTAAAATGCTGAAAGCAAAGTCTGCACTCAAGTATTTATCAACCATCGGTAAATGGGGAGGCTCCTGTTTTGGCTTTGTGCAATCCAGTTTTATGGCATGGGATAGTGTTGAACGATTTCAGGCCAACTTCCCGAATGTCGGTCCCTGGGACGCCAATGATGTATTGTACAACCTGCCCCTCAATGATGAAAACAGGAAGTGCATCAACAATCTCATGACAAAACAACGGCTCAAGGGCTACAACCGCTTCAGAGCTGCGCAGATGGACCTTAGCCCTATAGTCACGCTCGCGAATGTGAAATTGATGTTACTCGACAAAAGCAAAAATGAACGTGGCCTGACGATCAGGAACCAGAATCCGGGTGGAGGAGGCCACATCGTAAATCCATACAAGGTCCTGGTGGATACACTGAATCCCTTTATTGAATACATCTATGTTTACGATAACAATTGTCCGGATGACACTACCCGGAAAATTACGATCTTTACTTTACAGGATTGCTGGTTTTATAATTTGGCTGCCAATGCAGGTGATCCTGCAGAGGAATGGGGTGGGTTGCATGCACACAAAGGCTTGTTCCTGGCCTGGCCTGTCAGAAACTGGTATAACCCCATTCCAATTGATTCCATAGGTAAATCAATGAACCTGGATGCCTTGCCAGGTATGGGAGAACTTGAGGTTTTTAACTCAATTTCAAATGATGTTCTGATCAGCAATACGATAGGACAAACCATTGGATACCAGGCCGATGAAGTCGTTGGGCAAATGCCGGGTGCCATGCCCATGATGCCGGAATCGGGTCAGAAACAAGCCCCGGCCGGGTATTTTCTACCTGAGGATGCATATACAATGGAACTCTCGAATTTTACATCAGCCTCTGCTAATGTTACTGTTTTTAACAACACCAATGCCTTGGGATATAGTCGGGTAGGGGCCAGCCTGGCTCAGAAAGACCTCCTTACTATTACGGAGGATGCTCTGTTTTTTCAGAATTCGGATAATTTGACGAAGAAAATCAACTTCCAGGGATCATTTGATGATGCCGGAAATGAGATGAATGTTGAAGTGAATAAAATGGATGTGAGCAGTAATGGCAATGTCGGTTTACAATTGTTCAACGGTACTGAGCTTAAACTGATTAACAATGGTCTTGCTACCAGCTATGATCTCTTTTTACGATATACCGGCAGTAGTGGGGATGCCAGGTTTTCGCACGACAGTATTCCCATTCCAGCCAATACCGCCCATATCATCAGTCCTGACTGGACAAGTCTGCAGACTGCCATCCTAACTGTCTTTGTGGACAATGCCAACAACGGTTCTTATGAAGATACACTCTATTTTGGAAATTCAGAACTACCTCAGATTCTGACTTATCCTACACGTCTGCAAAAAACGGCCTCAGCTGCTGTTGATACGATCTTTTTGATCAACAATGGCGGTGGTATCCTAAACTGGAGTGTAACTTCCTCTGACACCAGCTGGCTTAAACCTGGAGGCACTGCAAATGGAATAAATGCAGGAAATGTGGAAATCCTGCTTCAACCCAATCTGGCTGCCGCAAGAAGTGGACAAATCATTTTTTCTGCCACAGGAGCCGCTAATTCTCCCTATACGGTGAAGGTGGATCAGCAAGGTCTCCTGGATGCACCAACTGCCCTTACTGCTTCAGATGGCACATTCTCTGACGGAATTCACATTGCGTGGAATGCCTCTCCCGGAGCTACACATTATCAGTTATTCAGGTCGACAAATGCAGGAGACTACGGACTCGCCATCTGTGATTGGTCTTCTGTAACATCCTTCGTTGACAGTAGCTGCTTGAAAGGGAAATTTTATTATTATGCTGTGAAAGCAGCACTGGATAGTGCAGGACTGAATGCAACAAACTTCAGTAATAAAGACGCGGGTTGGCTGCCATGTTTTAGTGCAGCTTTCAGTTATTCAGGTGATTGCAGTGGACAGGCGACCCTCTTCAAAGAAAAATCTACAGCACGATACAATCCCTATTTCTTATGGGATGTCAACAATGACGGAAGCATTGATTACCAGGGCAGTGAGGTGCATCATGTGTTTGACCTGCCTGGTGTTTATGCTGTTAAGCTTATTGTAACAGACAGCAGCCTATGTGTGGATTCTGTAATGCAAACGCTTGTGATTAAGGCTTTCCCGGTGCTTACAATGTTCAGCGATTCTGTTGCATGTGCAGGGCAATCGCTAGAGCTCAACGCTGGTATTGGCTTTGATGCTTATGAGTGGTCCACAGGAGCAACAACACCTTCAATTACTATTGATACCACTGGTAATGGCCTGGGCTTACAGGCGGTTTATGTGAAGGTTACCAATGGAAACGGATGTGCTGTCATCGCAACTTCAAGAATTACCTGGGATACCTGTGCCAACTTCGCTTCTTACAACCTTGCAGGTAATGTTACCTACGACAACAGTGTTTCCACAGTGCTCAACAATGCCACCATAAAACTCAAGCAGGAAGGGAATACAATCTTCCAAACAACAGCAGATGCACAAGGGCATTATGTCTTAACCAATTTGCCTTCGGGCGCTTACCAACTTACAGGAAATTCTGACAAAGCCTGGGGTGGTGTCAATTCAACAGATGCACTCAGGGTTACAAGATACTTTGTTGGTCTGATCAGCCTGCAAAGCCCAAGGTCCATTGCCGCTGACGTAAATGGCTCAGGTGCTGTCAATTCTGCTGATGCATTGCTGGTGGCAAAGCGCTTTGTTGGAATCACTAACTCCTTCGTGGTTGGGGATTGGGCGTTTGCCAAAGATTCTGTCGTTCTTGGCGCAACAACCAACCAAACTGCTAACCTTAAAGCCGTTGTTTACGGAGATGTGGACGGATCGTATTTCCCTCCCGCAAAGCTTGAAAATTCGATAGATTTGAGTACGAAAGGGCTTGTTCTTGCCAATTCCTTGAATGAAGTTGAGATTCCGGTTAGCGTCAGTTCTGAACTGGAAGTTGGCGCAGTGTCACTGGTTTTGAACATTCCGGAGGAATATGTCCAAATTACGGATGTCACCGCTGATGCAGGTGGTACATTGTTGTATAACATCATTGGCCGTGAGTTACGGATATCCTGGTATAGTTTAAGCCCGATGAAACTGTCAGCGGGTGATGAATTGTTGTCAATAAAAGGCAAGCTGAAACCTGGATTTGAGCTTTCTCATCAATGGAAACTTGAGCCGGCCAGTCAACTTGCAAATGCCGAAGCAGAACCCATTGCAGCAGTTAAAATTACTGTCCCTGAGGTTGTTATGAACAGCGAACAATATTATCTTGGTCAGAATATCCCGAATCCCTTCTCCACAAAAAGCGAGATTTCATGGTTTATGCCGGAAGCGGGTAGGGTAGTCCTCAAGGTTTATGACGTGTTAGGCAATGAGGTTCTGACCTTGGTGGATGCCGTTTATAATCCGGGTACTTACATTACAAGCATGGATGCGAACGATTTGCATCCGGGTACTTACAACTACCGGATTGAGATCAGTGGTGCCGGCAAAGCATTTAGGCAGACAAAACAATTCGTAATAATTAAGTAAGTTTGTAAACTAAATCTGTCGTGCGATTTCCAGTAAACCTAATTCTGTTACATGACCCAGGAACAGCCTAACAATCCCCTCCATGGTAAAACCCTCGAATTGATTTTAAATCAACTGGTCGATCATTTTGGTTGGGAGGAGCTTTCGTACCGCATTAAGATCAATTGTTTCTCAAACAATCCTACATTGAAGTCCAGCCTTACCTTTCTGAGGAAAACGCCCTGGGCAAGAGAAAAGGTGGAGAAACTCTGGCTAAGGGTGTTTGCTGAGTAGTAAGCTTACTGTGATTGCCATATGTGATTGTTTATCAAGCTATAGCAAGGGTTTGATTTCGACGGAATAGTCAAATTGCAAATCCTCATGCAAGGATTCCATTGCCTTCTGGATTCTCAGGATCTGTCGCTGGTATAGGTTAGACAAGGCTTTGTTTTTGTGCAGGGGCAGCCCTTCTGCTTTGATTTTTTTACAGAAATGGATCAGCAATTCTATTTCAGTCTCTTTTTTACCTGAATACTTGATGTATTTGTTCGTTGTTCTGAGCGCCTTTCGCAGCGTTTTCTTTGCCAGATAGATGTTGCTCTTGTTCAGTTCTGTGAATTGCTCATCGACAACCTCCTTCACCTTTTTAACAAAAGCATGCTCATCGTCTGATTCAAACAGCAAATAGGTAAGCAATTCCTTGTTCTCTTTCTTGTATTTGGCAAGATGAAGACAGAGCTCCAGTAAACGCGAAGGACTCAGCATTGCCAGTTCTGATTTAATGTCTTTCAGGGAGGCTGGACCGGCTTCTTTGGCAACTTTTCCTTTTGTATTGTCGGCTTGCTTCATCCTGTAAAGATAGGTGTTCAGCGGATTTGGTGTTATACCGATGCTGAACAGTTTTGCGAAAAATTGTAACACTATTCGTCGCGGTATAACTGCTTCTAAGCAAAAATTGCCTCGCATTTTTACTAAGAATCAGTATAAAAGTTTTTTTTAATCACAACTGAACACAAATATATTGTATTGATTTGAGACAAGTGTCTCAATAATGGACAATTTTTGAAATTTGATAAAATTGTAATAAACAGAAAAACAGTTATTTACGTCTTTGGCACGACTTTAGTAAATTACTTTGTAATATAAAAAATGATCAACCTAAACCGAATTAACATAAAACCAATCATATTTTCTCTGATATAATCTTGCCGAAGTATTGCATCATTGAAAATAAAATAAAACAGATTGCCGGGAAATTGATATATTTATTCGATATTTTTTGATTTTTCTGGCAGGCCACAACAAAACAACAATATTCTCCCCCCAAATAATTCAAATCGCCATGAAAAACACATTTTTACGATTCCTTCCCATAGGGATGTTGATGGTAGTTCTTGCTCTCTCCAGCACCTCTTGTATAAAAAGAGAATATAGCAACGACGTTGATGAGACTTTGATTGAGAACATGCAGGTAAGTCCGGAATTTAAATTCAGGACTACACAGGAGATGAGTATTCATATTGCTACTTTAGACAATATGGATGTTCCGGTACCCAATATACGTATTGATCTTTATAATGATCTGCCCGACAATGGTGGCAGCGTGATTATGAGCGGAATGACGAATGAAAATGGGATTTTTAGCAGCAATTACAAAATTCCTGCAGGCCTTGACTCCATCGTTGTCGGTACCCGCGCAATTGGTTTTCCGAATATGCAAAAGGTAAAGGTCACTGCTGGTGCCTTAAATTTCACTTTGGGTGGGAAACCTGACAAATTTGTTCCGAAATCGGGTGCTCAGGCCATCTTCAGTACAACCAATGCCGTATTTAAACCCATAGGAACCTACAACAGCAATGGGGTTCCCAATTACCTGCTCACTCCCAATGACATAATCGATGCAGCAACCCTTGCCGACATCAATGCAACCCTCCCTGAATACCAGGCATTACCAACCAGTCACCCACAGTATTTTACAGCCACCAATGAGACCAACCTGGTGCTCACTGATGCTTGTGATGTCTGGGTTACTTTTGTCCACGAAGGTGCCGGATACCGCAACATCATGGGCTTCTATAAGTTTAACACCAACAACCCGCCCGCATCTGCTGCCGCAATCGATACCATCTTTGTTGTCTTCCCCAATGTCTCATTTTCAGGAAGTGGCGGAGGCCTGAACTCCGGGAATAAAGTCCACATCGGGCAATTTGCACCGGGTACAGAAATCGGCTGGGTCATCATTGCCAATGGTTTTAGTGGAACGACCCTCACCAATGGCGTGGGCATGTATTATTCTGACAGGAACTTCAATCCGGAAACCAATCCCAACCTACGTCAACATACCATCCTGGCCAATGACATTGGCCGTGGTAAGTTCTTGCTGGGTTTCGAAGATCTAAAACGTGATGCAGGCAGTGACAATGACTTTAATGATGCCATCTTCTACGTAACAGCCAACCCGATACAAGCTGTGGAAACGGTAAATATCCCCCTGCCAAACTACACTTCTGTTGATGCCGACAATGATGGGGTTTCTGATAATTTCGATGATTATCCCAATGATGCCACCAAAGCCTTCAACAATTATTACCCGGCCCAGGGTACTGTGGGAACACTTTCTTTTGAGGACCTATGGCCATCCAGGGGTGATTATGACTTTAATGACCTTGTCGTTGATTATAGTTTCAACCAGATCACGAATGGACAGAATAAAGCTGTCCAAATCGTTGCTTCCATCATTCCCAAAGCCATCGGGGCCAGCTATAACAATGGTTTCGGATTTCAGCTGCCAATCAGCCCTTCTCAAATCACGAGTGTTGCAGGTACCCATATCCTCGATGGCTACATCATTCAAAATGCCAATGGAACTGAAGCCGGACAATCGAAAGCCACCATTATTGCCTTCGACAATGCTTTTAATGAACTCCCGTACGCAGGTGGCATCGGTGTAAATACCACGGTAGGTGCGCCATATGTGCAACCGCCGACACTGAATATTGTGATTAACCTGGCAAGCCCGACTGCGCTGAGTGTATTGGGTACTCCGCCCTACAATCCCTTTATGATCATCAACAAAGTGAGAGGCAAAGAGGTACACCTCGTGGATAATCCACCCACAGACCTTGCCGACCTCTCCTTGCTTGGAACTTCACACGACAACAGCAATCCGGCCACTGGCAGGTATTATGTGACTGCGAAGAACCTTCCTTATGCTTTGGATGTCTCTGGTCCGTTTGATTATCCAATCGAAAAAACGCAAATCACCCAGGCACACCTGAAGTTCTTTTCATGGGGACAATCCAATGGAAAACAATACTATGACTGGTTCAAACCCCTTAGCGGTTATCGGAATTCTGCAAATATATTTACGCATTAAGCTGAGTTCTTAAGCCCATATAATTCCATGCTGATGTGGAAAGCAAGCTACTTGATTATTAAAGGCATTTTGGCAATTACCCTAATTGCCGGTGTCTTTAATCCAAGCTTTGCACAGGAAAAGTCAGACACAACTTTCTTTCGGAATGCATTTAAACTTGATGTAATTCCCCTGTATTTTAACTTCTTTGATACTAGGGTTCAATACAGGGCTGCTGTTGAATATGAAAGATATTTGACCAACAACATTTCTTTAGGATGTTACCTTGATGCAGGTACTTACGATAAGTACAAATACATCAAATACTACAATTTTTTCAACGAAAACGAAGGATTCTATGCTATAGAGCAAAGGGTGACTACGCATGGAATACACCTTTTGCCCAATTTCAATTATTATTTGCTGAACCCGATGGGTAATCCCGGCAGAAGCTGCTATGCCAGCGCAATGCTTGATTTTAGTCATTACTGGAAGCAGGTAAATTATGCTAATTCATTGACAGGCAAGCAATATTCTGATAATTATCAGCAATCTCGCCTGGGTTTCGGCCTGGGCGTGGGATTGAAGGAGTATTTTGCAAAGCATCTCTTTTTTGAAATAAAAACATCTCTTTTTACCAGGATATATGAGCATGTCTCTCAAGATGATCGTGTAAGCATCCGAGCTCTTGACGCCCAATGGACAAGTCACAACTACCAGTTCTGGTGGATCTCTAACCTTAAATTCGGGTATGCGTTTTAAGGTTGATATAATACTGTTGACACTTATAGCAACATCACTCATGTTGCTTACAACACAGTGTAAAAAAGCGAAGCTTTCCGACGATACTTTTTATAACAGCAAAGTGATGATTCTGGGGCACCGGGGGATGGGTCAGTATTACCACAAGCCCGGCAATACATATGAATCAGTGTATCCTGCAACACAAATTGGGGCTGATGGTTGTGAAATCGATATTCAGCTTACAAGGGATTCTGTGCTGGTTTTGTTTCATGACCACCTTTTGGATGGTAGAACCTCGGGCTATGGCCGGGTTTATGAACACAGTTGGGCAGAAGTTAAGGGCTATAAATACCTCGCCTTACAAAAGGATATCTATGTCAATTCTGCGGATGAATTGTTCAGCAAATTGCCGGATATCAAGCATTTATATTTCTCTTTTGATTGTGAACTTGATGATGAAGCACCTGATTTTACTTTGTATCAGGCTCAATATCTGCGCGCTGTAAAAAGATTGTGTGAGAAGTATGGTGTGAGCGACAATGTTATGCTGGAAGGTGGAGAGGATTTTTTGAAAGCAGCGCAACAACAGGGTTTGACGAATAAGTTGTTTCTTTCAAAAGTGCTGAATGAAGGCACCATAGATACCGCTGTTGCCAACAACTTCTTTGGAATATGCTGCCAGGTAGGTGATATTGGCATGAACACAGAAATGGCGCATGCAAAAGGACTGTATGTCATGGCCTATACACCCTATCAATATTATCTGAACCGATCTGCCATCAGTAAAAGTGTTGATATCCTGCAGACCGATGATCCCATGTCAATTCTCAAACTTTTTAACCGCTTCAATTATGAATATGTGATACCTTAGCGGTTTCAAATATTGGTCTATGAAGCTTTTGTTTACCACCTGGAAAGCCTTGTTAATCGGGGCTTTGCTGGTTTTTAGTCTAAACTCCTGTACGAAAGAGGAGATCATTTATAAAACCGCTACACCCGGCAATCTGGTCATCATTTCAGATAACGATCCGGGTAGTTTTCTGATGGTTAAAATTGTGGGTGACGTAAAATCGGCTTTCCCTGATATCCACATTACCTATCTTCAAAGCAAATTGTTCGATGTCTATGAAGGTGCTTTTTTGCTGAATACTTCCCTTGCATCCTTCCCGGAAGGCTCTGTGATTGTGGGTGTTGTAGAACCTGGTGCTGATAGCAGGCGTATGGTCATGCAGATCGGTTCAAAGCGGGTTTTGGCGCCTGATAATACCCTTGCCACCTGGATTCTCCATGACCATCCCGGCTCGGCTTGTTACTATGTTGAAAATCCTGCCGTTTTTCATGGTGCTCAGCCTAACTCCCTGGCCTTCGAGGATTTTTACTCACAAGCCATTATTTCCCTGATCAGCAATGCGCCAGGTCCATTCTTCGGTGCTATGTGTAGCAATCCTGCCACTTTCCCGGTTCAATCACCTGTATTACATGGAGATACCATTCTCGGACAGGTGCTTTTTACAGATAATTTTGGCAACTGCATCACCAACATTACAGATTCTCTTGTTCAGGATATCCCAATGGGCACATTACTTGCGCTTTCATCTGATACAACCCAACTCGGGATCACCATGGGAAGTACTTATTCTTCGGTACCTATTGGTGAAAATGTTTGCTTTCTCAATAGCTCAAAACAGCTCAAACTAGCTGTGAACTATGGGAATTTTTCTCAAAAATACAGCCTTGCATCTGGTGCGAGAATAAAGCTATTGCATTAAGCGCATGCTTCTTTCCCAGGTTTCGTATGATTCCTAAGTAGTAAAAAAGGCTAGGGTAGCCATTTCTGAACAATCGCTGTATAGGTGCCATCTTGCTTTATTGCATCCAAAGTGGTTTGCCATTGGTTGACAATACTGGCAGCGGTGTTCTTAGAAAAGGCAATGTAGTAATCCGACGACATCAGTGAAAAGGAGGGAACCACCTGTGTATATTGATATCCAACCCCTTCCAGGATTGCAGGAAAGGTCACAGAAGAGCATACAAAAGCGTCAATTTCTCCCTGCATCAGCTTTTCTGTAAGCACACTGGGGTCGCTGTCAGAGACCAAATTTGTAAATCCAAGATTACGCAAGTATTGGTCTGAAAACCATGAATTTACAGTGCCAATAGAGCCCAGGTTTTTGGCATCTTCCAGGGAGGTAATACTGATACCTGAACCGGATTTGGTATAAAACCAGGTGGTGTTGGTGCCAATGGGCCCCACCCACTGAAATAAGGTGTCCCGGATCTCGGTACGGTCCATGGTGAAAAGACAAACATTGGGATTGTGAAGCGCCAGCTCATAACCATTGCTCCAGGAAGAAAGCTTGATGTCGCTGTAAACCTGGTTTCTTTTCATGATCTCATTCACAATGTCAGTTCCCAAACCCGTGATTTCACCATTGTTGTTGCGGAAGGTCAGGGGAGGGTATTGCTCGGTATAAATTTGTAATGTGCCCGGGACATCCGAAGAGGACATAAATTTCCTGTACAGCGTTTCCAGGCTGCCATTGTCTTTCATCTCGTCAATTTCCTTTTGAAAATCAGCAACAACGTCATCAGGGATTTTTTTATTGAAGGCAAAATACACCATATCAGTTCTGATCGTCATCTTAGCAGTGACCGCATAGATCGATTTGTTCAAGGTTTTAAGCGCAGCTTCGGCTGTAATCTTGTCGGATGGGAACAAGTCAATGTCACCATTTAAAAGTTTGTTAAAAGCATCTACATTGTCTGTGCAATAAACAAGGTTGGTAAATCCTTGTTGTTCAAGGTATTGAGTTATGGAGTAGTCCTGTAATACACCAATTTTCCCAACTGATTTGGCATCATCCAAAACGTTCAGGCTGAGGTGGCTTTGTGCTGTTGAATAAAAGTACCAATCCACACTGGCGATGGGGCCTGCCCATTTAAAAAGGTTTTGCCTTTCGGCATTCAGCACCGTAGAGAACAAAACGGCATTGTCATTTTGCTGGGCCTGGCTGTAGCCTTCATTCCAGGGTAAGACGCTGACTTCGAAGGGGATGTTCAATTGCTTGCAGACTTCTCTTAAAACCTCTGGTGCCAAGCCTGTTAAAGTGGCGTTTTCAAGATAATTGAAAGGCTTATATTGTTCGGTAATAAATTGAAATTTAAAACGATAGCTGTCGTCACTTTTTTTCTTGCATTGGGTCAGGATCAGGCTCAGCAGGAACAGAAGAACACTTGTAAGAAGAATATTTCTTTTCATATAGAATTGCTTGCGTATTTGTAATCAGCGGGGGCAAAGATAGAAATTCTGGAATGTGTGTTGTGCATTTTTCTATCTGACAAAGCCTAGCGTTGCTGTGATTTTCTGTTATACGGCGCGAAAAATGCTTATTTTTGAAACTTATAATATGAAATATGAAATCATTTCTCCAGTTTCTTTCACTGCTTTTTCTTGCTCCTGCCATGCTGCTGGCGCAACCTGTTGTATCGACAATGGGTAAGAGCATCCTTGTCAATGATTCGGCCTACATCATCCGTGGGGTTTGTTATCAACCTGTTGCCATCGGAGATAACAGGTTTGACCCCCTGGATTTTTCCCACATCGATCAGGATATCCAATTAATGACGGATGCAAAAATCAATACCATCCGGACCTATGTTCCCATTACGAATGCAAGTGTTCTCGATAAATTTGCTGCAGCCGGGATCATGATCATCATCGGGTTTCCTAATTATGACGACACTTTTCAATATCCTGACATCAACCATGGGACTTATCTGGATTATATCAATACCTATAAAAACCATGCCGCCATCCTCATGTGGGAGCTTGGCAATGAATACAATTATCATCCTGAGTGGTTCAGCAACAACATCAACAATTGGTACACCATATTAAACAATGCCGCTGGTTCTATCCATGCTGCTGATCCAAACCACCCTGTTTCAACAGCACATGGTGAAGTGCCCGCTTCTGTAGCACTAACGATGTGTCCAAATATTGATGTGTGGGGAATGAATGTCTACCGTTGGGATAATCCTGCGGCTGCCATCACTTCTTTTGCTGCCATGTCAACAAAACCCTGTTATTTTTCCGAATCCGGCGGCGACCGCTATAACATCAATCAGGGTGCAGAAAATCAACAACATCAGGCCAATGCAGATGTAACTATCTGGAATCACATCAAAGCCAAATTTGACCTATGCTCAGGGATCACATTTTTCTCCTTCGTCGATGAATGGTGGAAAAAGGGGAGTGCCAGTGCGCATGATGCCACCGGTTTCAGCAATTCTGTTCCCTACGATTCGTATGCCAATGAAGAATGGTGGGGTATTGTTGACATCTACAGAAATCCTACCCTTGCCTACTATGCCCTGCAAAATGTATTCACAGATTATTGGAATGGAATTGATGACCTCTCAATGGACTCCCAGGCATGGATTTTTCCTAATCCGGCCGGCAGCAATGCTACAATTCGGATGGCAAAGCCGCTGAACGAGGAAATTGTACTGGAAATTCACAGCCTGACGGGCAGTATCTTGTATTCGGAAAGGATGCAAATAAATGGCACCGACATTGTCATTCCGCTGCAGAAATGGCAGCATCTTCCGGGTGCATGTTTTGTTTCTGTTAGAAGTAAGTTCACAAATTACAATGACTTGCTGCTACTGCAATAGCTTCTGATTAATTCTAAGTCGACTGGATTAATTTTCTGATTATAAATGTGCTGAATCTCTGAAAAAGAATCAGTAAGCGGTTATTTATTGTTTTAATTTTAGTGTGGAAAATAATTTTTTCCTATTAACGTTATTTAAGTACTATAATACTTAAATTTGCAGAATCAATTGAATTTCATTCACACCAAAATATAGAACAATGGAAACAAATCTTTTCGGACCAGCTAACATCCTGGAATTCGCATCACTCGTTGAGTATTCAGCAAACGGAATTATCAGCAAACGCATTTTGGACAAGAAGACCGGCAATGTCAGTTTGTTCTCTTTTGACGAAGGTCAACAACTCAGTGAGCATTCAGCGCCCTTCGATGCCTTGGTGCAGGTGATTGAAGGGGAGGCAGAAATTCTGATCAACAAAGTCCCCTTTGTTTTAAAGGCAGGACAAAGCATCATCATGCCTGCCAACATTCCACATGCAGTAAAAGCCCATGTTCGCTTTAAAATGATCCTCACCATGATTAAGGAAGCTGTAGCATGAGCGAACTTATCAACAACGCACAGCATCGCAAGGAGCTTTTAAAGCACATGATCTTGCAATTGCATGCAGGTGAAGCCCCGGATGCTGTCAAGGTACGTCTGGCAGAACTTTTGAAAAAAATCCCTTATGACGAAGTGGTTGAGGTCGAACAGGAACTGATCAGCGACGGCCTCCCTGTTGAAGAGGTGCTGCGCTTATGCGACATCCATGCTTCGGTATTGGAAGGGCACATTGACAACAGCCAAGCGAAATCCATCCCGGCCGGGCATCCTGTCGATACTTTTATGATGGAAAACAGGGAGCTGGGAAAGGTCATAACGACTATCCGGACCTTGTTTAAAAAACTTGGAGAGCTGACACAGGAAGAAATCCCTGCCTTTATCATCCAATTGCATCAGCAGTTCAACAACCTGATGGATGTCGACAAGCACTACAAACGCAAAGAATATCTGTTGTTCCCATTCCTCGAGAAATACGGAATCACCGGTCCTCCAACGGTGATGTGGGGAAAACATGATGAAACCAGGGCCTTTCTGAAAATGGCACTGGCTGCCTTTGCTGATCCTGATCTGGAAGACAAAAATAGTTTGAAATTCTCAGTCAGTGGTGCTTTTGAGCCTGCCGTGAAAGCCATTGAGGACATGATCATGAAGGAAGAAGAAATTCTCTTTCCCATGTGTATGGATAAACTCAGTGACAATGAGTGGTACCAGATTTATAAGCAGACTATGGAATTCGGCTATTGCCTCTATGATCCTGCTGTGGAGTGGGCACCAGAGGGTATGGAAGAAGCTGATAATCATGGAATTCAGGATGGAATCATACAATTACCCAGTGGCAATTTTAACATTGCGGAGCTGACTTCTGTCTTCAATACGATGCCAATTGACATCACTTTTGTCGACAAGGATGACAAAGTAAGGTTTTTCTCGATGGGCCCTGACCGCATTTTTCCACGCAACCGTGCCATCCTCGGCAGGGATGTCAGGTTGTGCCATCCGCCTGGAAGTGTGCATATTGTAGAACAGATTATCAGTGATTTTAAAAGTGGGAAAGAAAGTGCGGCCCCTTTCTGGATCCAAATGCAGGGGAAATTCCTTTACATCACCTACCATGCACTCCGCGACAAGGAGGGCAATTACCTGGGAACTCTTGAGTTTTCGCAAGACCTCACCGGATTACGAGCCTTAGAAGGCGAACAGAGATTGCTATCATACCATAATACTGAAAATTAAATGACAGAAAATACTGAGAACACAAGACCAATTGCGGCCCCGGAATGGTTCGACTTTGGAAAAATTATAGAAAGTCTTGATGCCCGTGAGATGATCGCAAAAGGCGAACACCCGCTTACTGCAGTAATCGAAAAAGGAGAGGCAATGAAGGAGGGCGATATCTTTGAACTGATTACCCCTTTTCAACCCATGCCACTCATAGAAAAGATGAAAGCCAAAGGCTTTGATTGCTTTACGGAGAAAGTAGATGCGACGACCTTTAAAAATTTCCTTTTTAAAACGCTAGCCTAGCTGCATTTTCTTGAAATCCGGCTGCTTATTTGATTCCGAATGACAATCCCACATTCAGACTGAAATAAGGGTGGGAGTCAATCTCCGATGAATTGAAAGGATAATTGAACCTTCCGCTGAGCATCAGGCTACTGTAATCTGTAGCCTTGAAGAGCATCCCCAGTTCAGGTTGAAGACTGAATTGCCATCCTTTCTGTTCGATTTCAAAATCTCTGACTACAGTCCTTTTTCTGTTCATGGTAGCCCCGATTCCCATACCTGCGTATGGCCGGATCGGGGCTTCTTCCATGCCCAAATAGTAAGTACAATAGGCATGAATAGGGATTGATGTATAATAATGGTATTGAATTCCACTCACTGTGATCGTGTCAAACGTGTAGGAATCTGAAGGTAGATTGTTACAAAAGCTACTCATAGAAACCCCTATCCCGAATGTGAGGTTGTCATCGATAAAAAGTCTGTAATCAGCCCCAAGGCCTCTCGGGCTAACCACATCGATGTGGTCAGCAAGGTTTGAAACCGGGAATCCAAGTGTAAAATGAACATCCAGAAGTTGCGACTGGCTGTAACCCAAATTGACACTCAGAAAAAAAATAAGCAGGGCAAGTATGCGTTTTTTCATTGGGATTAACAGGCTATTTTATGCAAAAATACGATGAATTCTGTTCATTAAGGTTTCGCCGTTTTTTTTGCGTTCCAGCCACCACCCAGGGCTTTGTATAGGTTGATATAAGAAAGCAATGTACTTTGTTTGGTCGCCGATGCATTCAGCTGAGCCTCGAAATTGGTTCTGTCAGCATCCAGTACTTCAAGGTAACTGGTGATCCCACCATCATAACGTGACCGAGAGATGTCTGCAACCATTTTAGCTGCCTTTGCCTGGGCTTCACGAGCACTTAATTCATCTTTATAGGTCTTTACACCGGCCAGGCTGTTTTCTACTTCAGCAAATGCATTGATGACGGTGAGTTCGTAGTTTTTCTGGGCCTGGAAGGTCTTGGCTCTTTCCATATCAACCCGTCTTTTGTTCTTTTGGAATTCGAAGATGGGTCCAAAGAGTCCTGCAGAAAGACTTGAATTCACTGCATCCCCGGTAAATAAGGAAGAGAGTTCCCCACTGGCAACGCCTAACATCCCTGTTAAGGAAATAGAGGGTAAGCGCATCGCCTGTGCAACCCCAATCCTTGCATTCTGAGCAGCTAGCTGATGCTCTGCCGCAAGAATGTCAGGGCGGTTTGCCAGCAGCTGTGACGGGAGTCCTGCAGGAATCTCAGGATTCACGGTCTGATCAATGATGCTTTTGCCTCTGGCGATAGGCCCCGGATTTCTTCCACATAAAATGGAAATGGCATTTTCGGTCTGGGTGATAGACCTTTCAAAGGCGGGAATTGCAGCCAGGGCAACATTTACCTGGACTTCTGCCTGCCTTAAGTCCCACTCAGGGGCAACGCCCTTGCTGTAACGTTGGTTGATGATGTCGAAATACTCCTGACGTGATTTCAGGGTCTGTTTTGAAATTTCCAGTCTGTTGTCGAGATCCCGCAGGACCATGTAATTGCTTGCGACCTCTGTGATCAGACTCAACAAGAG
>Ga0247840_10005901_pt1 | contig 18046 bp, 18 predicted proteins | sample LaCruzMarch2015__FD_192404 | JGI IMG/M metagenome (GOLD analysis project Ga0247840, IMG submission 192404) | Freshwater microbial communities from meromictic Lake La Cruz, Castile-La Mancha, Spain - LaCruzMarch2015_17m | ecosystem: Environmental > Aquatic > Freshwater > Lake | place: Spain... | reverse complement strand
ACACCCCCGCCATAGATTATCAACCACCACAACCTTGTTCCCGCGTTGTCGGAGCGCTTTGACTAAGTTGCACCCGATCATTCCTGCGCCCCCTGTAACCAAGACGGTATTGCTTTTCATGACCTTATGGAATCTATCCGGTAATTGTTTGATGAATAGCTGTATATTTAAAATCGCTCGGGCCCTTGATTCGGTGCCATGCCTCAAGCAGTTCGAGTGCGGGTCGATAAAAACAGTAGTAGTCCAAAAGATTTCCTTGGATTCCGCGGATTTTATCAAGTCTCTCACTGCTGAGTTCGAATTCTTGAATCTTTTCAACCCCCTGTTGCAAATCCTCAATCAGGGCAGTAGTGCAAAGAAGAGACCGATTGACGAATTCGCTTCGCCGTCCAATGGCAACACATCCTGCAGCAATTGCCTCCACCAGGCCATTCCCTACGATCGGACGACCGCCACAACGGAAGTAATAGCGCGATCGGTTCAATGTTTGCGCAACTTCTGGCAACGAGCCTTTCGGGCGATAAAGAGGGCCGATTTTTTCATATTCTGCTTTTTCAGAGGTGCTTAAAAGATCCCATGTGTGATGTTCCATCATGATGCCCCTCTTTTTTTCTACGTCGGGACAGGAAAATACTTTTCCCCATGTTTCCCTTCGCAGGAATGTATAGGGGAATTCGATTGATCGATCGCCCAAGGAAGGGCGAACCGGATGCCTTCGGAAGGCATGTGTCAGGCTTATATCGTAATTACCGGGCGGCCTCTTTAAAGATTTCTTAGCGGTGGGAACTCCCGGATCTCCCGGCATATACACCCATAAGGGTCGCCTTGCCTTTTCAAGAATTCGGCAGGGAACCGATATATCCAAAGAAATTATGATGTCATAGTTGTTCCACGGAATCTCATCGACTGATACGGCATAATAGGAAAATGGATGCGAATGCCCCCATTTGCCGTCATGGGGAATTCTTTCTTTCTGCTCCCGATATTTATCTGGGTTAGGATCTTCGTCTCCGGCAATTTTTTCAGCCCATGCTGAGCACTCTGGTGCCGGATCTTCTTTTACGATCCAGTAGTCCGCCCCTAAATCAACGAGCAGCCCGGCCGGGCCTGTCCTGCAACTGGATTGTCGAACAATTTCTTCCGCGGGCAGTTGGCGATCGCAGCAATATAAATCTGTGAACACATCTTGTCTCACAAAAGCGATCCGTAGTTCTCGATATTCTTCGAGTAGTTGGTCGAACTGTCTTGGTTTTACATGGGGAGCAAATACCTCTGAGGTCTCCATCGCATTCAACACGCTTCTTGGGAGAAGTCCTGCACCAAGGCGTAACATACCGTGCAATGTTTCGGAAAATTTCTTTTTATGGCTCTTCATTTTCAATATATATTTTCTTCTGATCGGGAGTGGCTTAGTCTGGCAGTCGCTTTTCTTGTGCAAACAATATCATTAAACTTTTCTGACTGCCCGCCTCAATTTGAGGATTATTTCCTACCCATTCTGAAAAAGAAATACCGCATCAAGCGGGACGAGAGGCCCGATTTTCTTGTCTACGCCCTGACCGGGCATCGGCACCGTCTTTACAACTGCACCAAAATCTACGTTCACCATGAAACGTATCCCCCCAATTGGAAAGAATGTGACTATGCGATTCTTCCGATCGACCTCAACGATTCCCGTGTTTTGCATATTCCTATTTTTGCCTTCGACCGATCCCCTCAACCCTTGATTCGAGGGGGAGAAGATTGGGCAGCCATCGAAAAGATGAAGACCCGCTTTTGCACCGCACTTTCGAGTTATTCAAACCATACCGTTAGGGAACGCACCCAGTTTTTCCATGTTTTAAACAGGAGACAGCGGATCGATTCCCCTGGTCGCGGAATGAACAATACGGGATTCGCGGGTATCGGAGACAAGCTTGCGCTTTACCAGAATTACCGGTTCGTTTTAGCCTTTGAAAACAAGGAGCGGCTCGGTTGGACGACCGAAAAGATGTACGACCCGCTAGCAGCCTATGCGATTCCCATATTCTGGGGCGACCGCAATGCCTCGAGGTATTTTAATTCGGACTCCTTTATCAACGCCCACGACTTTCGGAGTCATGAAGAACTGGCTGACTACGTCTGCCACGTCGATCGAACCCCAGATCTTTATAGGAAATATCTTCGGGCTACACCTTTTCGGGGCAACATGCCTCCGGAGGAATTCTCCCAAGAACGTGTACTTCGTTTCTTTGAGAAAATCTTCGCGGCACGGATTAAGCCAATTGCCCAGAGGCGTTGGTTTTTCGGGCTCACCAAATGGCGCTTGGCCAAGAGAAACAAGTTGTCGACAGAATAATCAGCAAGCGCCGACTGTGGCTGAGGTCAGCTCCAGCATCGAACAAGGGCAACAAACTGAGACAAAATGTTTCTAATCTGAGAGACATAGCCCGACGTCGTTCTGTTTTTTAATAAACTTTCTATCGCATCTTCCCTGCCGGAGCCATGTGCTGATTTGGGCGAGTTAATCAACTGAATCATTGCCTGAGCCCAATCCTCCTCTTTAAAAGCGTTCGCATAATCAACGGTTTCCCCAAGTTGTTCTCTCGCCCCAGGAAAATCTGCCTGAATCACAGGCCTGCCTAAAGACAACGATTCGAGTGGAGGCAGATTATCCGGCCCACTTAGAGAGGGGTAAACAAGGCCCAGGCTTTTCTTATAGAGTTGTTGTAATGTCTCTTCCGAAACAAAACCCGGGAATATCACTTGTCCCTCGATTCCAAGTTTCATGACTAATTTCTTTAAATAGGAAAGATTCCCGCCATCTCCTCCTGGGCAAACAATCTGACAGTGAATTCCCCTCTCCTTTAGAATCTTGCAGGCATAAAGAAGGACTGCATGGTTCTTATGCGGCCAGAATTGCGCCGGATAAACGAAAAAGGGCTCCTTGACTCCCAGCTCTCCAAACTCTTTCTCAGGAGGGTATTCGCCCGCTCGATGTTGTCCCCATGAAGGAACAGGAAACGGAATGCAGGATATCTTTTCTGCAGGTACATTGTAAAAGTTGCTGATTTCTTGTGCCCCAATATGAGTCCCAACAACAACTGACACTGCTTGCTGCAGGTATAGGCTTGTTTTTTCCTCCCGATAAATCCATTCATTACCTTTTTGCATTTCAGGAAGATAGGGGTGTGTCCGATGCTGCAGGTCCCATACCGTTGCCAGATAAGGCAGCGGCAAGGGAGGAGGGAATCCCCCGCCTGTCATAAACCAAGCACTATCGCAACCATACCGTTTCATTAGCATCGGCAGGTCTTTTTCCTTATAAAAGGCTGTCTCACCAATATCCCGACAGAAACTTGGGATGGTTTTGCCGCGAACAAAAATCATCTGCTCATGCCCGGCCCCTAAAATCGGGGTTTGCTTCGTTTCCTTCAGAAGACTGCGGCATAGGGTCGCTCCCCCTCCTATTTCGGGATCCAGATTCCCCGCAATCACTGCCAGTTTCATGGGTCGAATTCTTTCACCCAACCAAGGTTTTTCGAATCACAGTTGTAATTTGTGCCACTTGCTCAGTTGTTAGAGTGTGACTGGAGGGCAATAATATTCCTGTCTCCCAAAGATCTCCACCGATTGGACATGATGTGGGCCGAAAGTTTTTTGCTTTTTGGAAGCATGGTTGCTCGTTCATGGGCCGGAAAAAAGTCCGCGTATCAATCCCGTTTTCACGAAGTGCTTTCGCTAATTCATTCCGGTTGATACGTCCCTTGGGCAAGACCCGTATGCCGAACATCCAATAAACATGCTCAGCCCAGGACTCCTCAAAAGGGAGCTCGATCGAATCTATTCCTTTAAGGTGCTCCCGATAACAAGCTGCCATCCGGCGTTTGGATTTGAGAATCTCTTCTATCCGGGATAATTGTGACCCGCCCAATGCTGCTTGGTATGCCGTCATCCGGAAGTTATAAGCCGCAACCTCGTGCGAGAAGCGAGGTTGTGTAAAACCAAGATTTCTCAGAAGTCGAAGCTTCTCAACGAGGTTCTTGTCATTCGTGACCACCATCCCCCCCTCCCCTGTGGTAATAATTTTGTTGGCGTAAAAACTAAAGCAGGCCATATGCCCATGAGATCCAACCACTCTGCCTCTTATTTTCGCGCCGTGCGCCTCGGCCGCATCTTCAATGACGATTAACCCATGACGGTCGGCGATTTTCATTAGTCGATCCATGTCCACTGGATGTCCAAGAAAGTGAACCGGAATAACACCTTTGGTCTGGGGGGTGATCAGCGACTCCAGATGGTCAAGGTCAAGGTTCCAAGTCTTCGCTTCACTATCCACGGCAACGGTTGTTGCTCCCAAATGATGCGCCCCCAAAATTGTTCCGATATTGGTGCAAGTACTAACAAGAACCTCATCTCCTGGCCCAAAGCCTGCTGCATGACTGGCGAGATGGAGTGCGGTGGTCCCGCTGGTCGTGGCTACGCCATATGCACAGCCGCAATATTCGGCAAACTTTTGCTCAAAATCCTCTAAAGACTTGCCACCAGAACCTGAAATCTCCCCCCTCTCAAGGGCATGTTGCACGGCGGCACGGTCCTCCGCAGTTATCTCAGGCTCGAAAACAGGAATTTTCATTTATGAATTAGGGAGCGCTCGGATCACTTTGGCAGGATTGCCTGCGATCAGGGAAAAGGCCGGCATCGTTCTTGTGACAACGGCCCCTGCCCCGACAATGCTCCCCCTCCCGATTCGAACCCCTTTTAAAATAATCGCATTGAATCCAATCCACACATCATCCTCGAGACATGTGTTTCCAGATTGTATTTTGCTGAAGTCGCAATGGCTGCCGGCTTGAGTAATTTGTCGGGCTCGATCACCCATCTCCAGGGGATGCGAATCAGTATCATGGATATTAACCCCATGTGAAATAAGGCACCGGTTCCCAATTTGGATTTCACTCGCACACCAAAGAACGGAGTTTTCACCAAGAAAACAATGCTCTCCAATCCGAATCCTTCCATGCGTACCAAGAAAATTCATGCGTCCGAATAGTTTTCCATTTTCACCCACCACCAGGGCTCCCGGGTGAGCGGGTCGCCCTTGCACCAAAAAGCTTCCGCCGATCTGTGTCGACGACGGCAGGCAGAAATCGCGGCGATAACTTTCTTCCCGCTTTTCTCGGGTAGCCCGCGTCAAAACCCGCTGAACCTCAGATAGAATTGTCGCAAGAAAATTCAAGGATCAAGTTTAACATGCCCTCCTTTGATGAAAAGCCCTCCCTTTTTGGGCCGGCTGTTCTTTTGCTTCTGAAGCTTCTTTTTTAGGATTCGCTTCCCCGCTCCAGTCGGCGAATTTCGCGGGCAGGGTTTCCTGCAACAACTGTATATGAAGCAACGTCCCGCGTGACTACGCTCCCCATCCCCACAACGGCACCGTTCCCAATCGTTACCCCCTTCAGAATGCATGCCCTCGCGCCAATCCAAGCCCCTTGACAGACTCGGATGGAATCCACCCTTGATTTGCTCCAATCATGAAAGCCGTTTTTCCAGTTGGCGACATCCGCTTTCCTCTCATGCGCAAGGAGGCTGTGATTATCGCTATCGGCCAAAATGCAGTCGTAAGAAATAATTACGTCATCCTCAAGTGTGATTCCAAGCGCACAGTCCAAAATTGTCCCCCCTCCAATCGCCACTCGGTCGCCGATTCGAATCTGGCTTTCATCCCTCTCCAGAATCAGCCTACCCTTTATCCAGCAGTCCGCCCCAACATGCAGTTCTCCTTTTTCCCCGCGCCTTTCCAAACTTGCTTCAAGCAGAGTGTTTTCCCCGAGGGTCTGGCAGTTTATTTTGTTCCGTCTTTTTCTTCTCCACTGCTTCCAAAGGGTCGACAGGGATGCTCGGCGAGTGTTATTCATGGTGTTTCAAAAAAGAGTGCGGTTCTCTGACATCGCGGGCTTCATCTATTGAGGTGTTATGGTGACCTGGTTCAGTTTTGCAAACATTCTTTCGCTTTTCGGATCCACCGCTTGAAACGGTTCGAAACATTCCTGAATCGATCTTTCCGGTTCTTCTCTCTGGCAGCGATTGTTTTACAAACTGCATCCAGATCTTCTGGGCGAACCTGAACCTCCTCGGGCCAGGCCACTTCGGTAAAAATACTCGGCCCCTCCGGCACGACAAAGGCGTCATTTTGGTTCTCTTGATGAGTCCCAGAGCCATCCCACCCGATATTTTCAACAAAACTCGTGGCAGGGAAAAGCGTCACGCCTCCCGCCCTCATGACCTTCCAATACCAAACGCCGTCCCAACACGGAGAGTTCTTTTCCAAAACATCTCGAATCAATCGACTAAATGGATACACCCTACCGAGATCTAATTGCTTCACAAATTCAGGATTCTTGAGGTCCGATTCAGCTAAACGACTGTCCCACTCGTGATGTTTCCAGGCTCTGCTCCAGGTTCCCCATCCCCAGCAACTTGTGAGGGGGAGAAAAAAATGTCGGGGGAACGGCCGGGCGATAGGATAGGCATATCCTGAAATCTGCATGACCTTTTCAATATCCTGATATTTCGTGAGAGCTTGATTCATGAATTCCAGAAATCCGGAGGATGCAACCACGTCATCCTCAACGATGATTGCCCTGTCATTTTCACGAAAGACGCGCCCCAATCCCTGTGGGATCGCCAAGTCCAACCCTTGGTTTTCTTTTGATCCGAATACCAAGGTCTCCGCAAAGTTCCATTTTCTCGCTTGTGCCACTTCCCTGACCTTTTCGACATCCGCCCTATCCTCTATGCCCTTGGGCCCGTCCAAGAAGATGAAGACTCTGCTTTTTTTTGCCAAAGGCTGGGACTCTAGCGCCTCCAAAACTCGCATCAAATGGCCGGAACGCCGGTAACCAAAAATCACGATCGGCGCCGGTCGGCGCACCTTTTCACTCAGATCGGTTGTCACATCTTCAGAGAAGGACTCGTATTGAATCGCACCTTGTCCCTTTTTCCAAGATAAGGCCCTTGTTTAACTTCAAACATCTCGAGATCTGAAAGAACTTTGAATCCGTGCCCTGCTGAAACGAGCATAATTAAATCCCCCTTTCGGAGCACACGGCTGCAAAGGTATTTTCCTTTCTTTGTATAGAAGTCGACCCGAAGCACTCCCTTCGTAAGATACAAGACCTCCTGAGTTTGTGTGATCGCCCGCGGCACAAGATTATGGATATGCGCATCAATTGTTTTCCCTTTCGGGTGCGACATCCAGGCGAGCTGCTGAGAATACCTGTTGGGGGTCAGAAATTTCAGCCCTTTCGTTTTGAAGCCTGTTCTTACAATCAGAGCGCAAACGAGTTTCCCATGACGAATTGTTTCAAATACGGGATAAGGCATATCCCTTTTTATCAGTAAAGAACTAGCCCGACAAATCGCTTTTAGCGCAGTGCCTTGCCGACAATAAACTCCCGATCGCTCACCTTTGAACGCACATCCCCAGTAGAAAGACTTCTCGGCATTATTTCTCCCCTAACTGCCAAATGATTTGGCTGATCTTGCTATTTAGCGGCTTGGACTGAAGCTCTCGATTCGCGGACAGTATATTTTCGTGAACCCCTTTTTTAAAACAGGTGAATACTACACGCTCTTTCACGCCAAAGAAAATCCGGTGAATTCGTTTTCGTATTTTAGTATGAAACCAAAAAGGAAAGCTGAGTAAAGGATCAATTGCCATCAATACCTTCAAAAAAACTAACGAGAGCTTATTATTCCGAAAGAGCTCTTCATATTCACGAATCTCTCCGCCATTTCTTTTCTTTTCTAGATATTCCTCATAAATTGAAAGAAACATTCGATGCTTTGGCCATTGCTTGTAAAAGAGTTTTTTTGTTCTGTAGTCATTAGCATTGGATGTTTGGTAAAGAGACTCCAAATAACATGCCTTATTGCTCATCAATCTTATTATATTCGCGAATTCATTAGCTGCCTTAATTTCAGAGCTGTTCGTTAGAGAGATGAAATCAGTTAATATGCTGCTTTTGAGATTATTTTTACTTAATGAAGCTCCGGTCGCTTGAAATCCAGTGCTTTTAGGTGAAGACCCGACCCAGGCCAGAGGCAGATCGATCTTAAGACACTTTTTTGTGTTCAGCAGGATAACTGCGGTACTGTTCGCATCAGGTACAATCGAGTGAAATATATTCCCGTCTTTGTGTCGGTGCCGTATTTTTTCAAGAAGTTTTCGGGAAAATATCGTGCCAGTATAGAACTGCGGGTAATCAAAATACTTATCCCTTCCATACGCCAGTTGCCTAAGACTTATGCTAGAAACAGTCGGCTGGCAGTCGCTGCTGGCCCGAAAATCGACGACACTTTCTCCGTAAACCTCCTTCACCCCGGGCCAGAAGAAATAGGCCCTGGGACCATAAATCACGGAATAGTCTTCACCCCACTTCTGAATGAGGTTTTTTGCTGCTTTGATAAAATAGGGCATCAAGCCGTCGTCATCTCCAAAAAGGGTTATCCATTCCCCGCTAGGCTGGCTTAAAACGTATTCGAAATGCTTTGTCATGGATAAAGGCGAATCTGGCCGACATATTTTTATCCGGATATCATTCAGACTTTTAAGATATTCCCGTGTTCCATCGGTCGAATGGTTGTCAGAGACAACCAACTCCACGCCTTCCTCCCACTGATCCAACACTGTTTGAATCGCATGCTGTAAGTATTCCTTCCGGTTTCGCGTCGGAATGACGACGGATATATTAGGTCTGATCAATGCGAGCTTTCTGTCTCTAGAATTATCGTCGATAGAGACACCTTTTAATGCCGTTCTGAATATTCTATTTAACCCGTTTAAGCCAGCCGTCTGGAGCGACCGTAATGAGCAACTTATGCTGAATACTCTTATCGATCTCGAACTCTGGATGAGTTTTGATATATTCCCAGACAGCTGTCTTTGGATTATTGCCAGGGGCCCAAGGCCGATCAGGAAACTTTTCGGAAGGCAGGTCCTCTATGAGGGTATCGAACACTACACAATAGCTTCCCAAACTCGTCAGTGGAGCGTAGGCGCTCAGTTCTGCCAGCACGTGTTCGTGAGTATGATTCGAATCGAGGCAGACTAGGACTCGTGAATAGTTGGCCGCAACTGCGTGCACTTTTGCAATGGTTCCCGGATCAATGCTTGAACCTTGAATCATCTGGATACGGGAGGCCATGGGGTGGGCCTCAATGGCGGCCCGATTATGTGGCCGGATATCAATATCGATTCCCAGAACTTTACGCTTCGACTTCTTCGGATCGATCGTCGATCCCGACTCAATTCCATCGCACAGATCAAGCAACGCCAGCATGGAAGCGCCCATGACAAGCGAGCCCCCATGCGCAATACCGGTTTCAATGATCAAGTCAGGCTTGATTAGCCAAATAAGTTCCTGCATCGCGAACATGTCTTGCGGGAACTGAATAATTGGCCTGCCGAACCAACAATAATTATGGGTATAACGGTGATCGGATACACACCTTAACCATTCCATTGTGATACCAATCATCTTTTCATCTTTGCTTTGATGCTGGATATTTTCCTGTATCTCAGCATGAAATTTCTCTACTGGATTCATGTTATAATTCTTTATAATACTTAGCATCAGAGCAAATTACATTTTTACCGGTCTTCCCGCAATTTGCAATCAAATCCAAGATTGAAACATAAGGTGTAAATTCGCCGTGCAACTGCCTATATTTTGTGAGCTTATATTCCATATATTTAACACTGATTTGGGACTCGTCGAACATTAGATGTTTTAAATATTTTAATCCACCGTGACCGGAAATATAAGCATTGCCCCCAAGACTCTTTACAACTGCAAGCACACGATCCGATCCGGCGCCTGGGATTTTAATATCTCCAACATTGATTATTTTTTTGTTTTTTAAAAGATCAAAGTAGTTAACGACCGCAGTTATTGATTCTTTTGCTAGTTCCCCTAAATATTTGTGGTTTTTTGAATATACCGACTCCAGAAGATTTAGTGCATCTTTTAAGTACATCGCACCTGCTAGGCTCTGCTCTATGAGTTTAAAATGTTTGTTTTGCCAGTTCTGCTTATAACAAATTTTTATATCTTTTATCGCCATTGCCGATGAAGTCTTTTCGATTGGGACTGTCATCCAGCACATTCCTTGGGAGGTTTTAATTTGGACTCTATTAGTAAAGCTTCCTTTGGAAAACTGGACATCATCATAAAAAACAAAGGTGTCAGACAATCGCACTTGCTCAATCAAGCCTATCCACGGGAAGAGCATTGGCTGTGAAATGACTACATTCATTGTTAGTCGGCAAAGGATACTATTGAATCTTTAGGGAATCCTTTTTTTATCAAGGTCTTTTTTATCTCTTTATGAAATGTTAACGAACCTATAAAAAAAGCTGCTTCCCGTTTGTATTTAATGTCTTCAAGCCCACGGACGGGCTGTGAGTATCCATCGATATACCGACCTCTCCACTTTGGATTGGAGTCGTAAATAGGACTCGTTCCAAAATCCCCTTGCGTCGCTAAATAGGGAATGGTTCGGAGTGGAACATAGCAATGAAGGCTCTTGCATTCCTTATGCAATTTGTGAAATTTTTCGAGCCTACTTTTTAAACGGTCAAAAAAACCGAAGCACACACGCTCAGGTCGGGGTGACAGTGAGTTTAATTGACTTAATCTAATTTTTCGCGCAAGAACATGAAAAGTATTTCCAAAAGAGCCTGCCTGCACATTGATTTCTTCAAACCCAGCCTTTCTCAGAATGCGATGTATCGAACCAGTCGTGAACATATTGACATGCTGATGTTCAAGCATTGAAATATCACCCAGCTCGATGGACTGGCTGGAGTTTGTTGTTGCGAAGCAAAAAATACCGCCCTCCTCTAGGCATGAGAAAACTGTTTCGGTAAATTTATCAACCTGAAGGATATGCTCAAAAACATCGTTACAATAAATAAAATTTGCAGGAGTTTCAAATAAATTTTTACTAAAGAAAGCATTAATTAAGGGAAAATTGAGTTTTTCACTCCACTTTTTTGAATATTCCGATGGATCAATTCCGATAACATTCCAATCATTTTTCCTTAGGTAATCTATAGTATATCCTGCGCCGCATCCAATCTCATATATTGCTTTAGGTGAATATTTTACTAGGGAATCCAAAAAGAATTTGTGGACACTCCACCCATACGTATTTAATTGCCCAGACTCTGGATTAACAAATCCAATATTAGCATTTTGCAAATAAGCTTGAGCCAAAACATTCCCCTCAAAAGCCGTAGGCACATACTTTAAGTAGTCATAGTTTTCATCAATAACTAGCCGAATCGGCATCCGAGGCGGAATACTCTCGAAAGGGGTAGTGCCACCAGATAGACGCCAGTAAAATGGCATTTCTCTAATTTCAAAAGATTCTTTTGATGCAGTCCAATGCAGATTCATATGCGGCACCTATTGTGTGATGAGAGAAAAACACCCCTTGATCAGTTCTCATTCCGGTAAAATATACTGAAGAACAAGGGAGGCTTTTGCGGATGTTATATTCAAATTCGTCCAATATTTGCTTATTATTCAGACTAGGCAACGGCAAGGGCAGCGCTTTTGGGAATTGGTAAGTGTTTTTAATAATTGCACTAGGAACAACCCGCGAGAACTCTTTCTCAATATCTTCCTTTTTCGGAATTTCCCCGTGTTTATGAAGCGCCTCAACTGAAACTATTGTGGGGTTTCCCGCTGGAGTTTTTTTCCTGTAACCATCGTAATGAACAATTCTGGAGGAAACTAGATTGGAGTCGTGACACAAAATGTAGTATGCGGGTAGTTCTCGGGTTATTTTCTTCTCAAGCTCAATGTAATAAATCGATATGTCTGTCGTTTCCAAGAGGCTTTTTGCTTGGACTAACGCATGAATCGGGAGCGCAAATATATATGAATCACTACTATCGTCCATCGGATCACCGTTTATTTCGAAATGATTTTCCTTCCATTCTATTTGCTGTTCAAACTCTATTTGCAATCCAACTTTCTGAGCCCATAGAAGAGCGGCGCGATCCAGACCGTCATTACTGTTGTTAAAGAAGATGCCGGACCTGCCTCCGAAAACCTTTCCATTAGGTTGAGTTTGAATCGGGTTCGCAATGACTCGATCCAGGCGGGGATCTGCCTTGTATTTGTCTGCATCTGCCTTGCTGCAAACAACAATACGGCGGAGATCAAAGTAGCAATGTAGCGCCTTATCTGTTAATTTGCATGCGTCCATTCCCCAGAGTTTTTTTAGGATAGGGCAAATAATTTCCTCTGCAGCTATCGACCCAAATGATGCAATAGCAGCACTTCTCGCATCACATTTAGAATCAGAGGCTTCCGAATTTACAATTTCTTTCAGAATCAAATTTTTTTTTGGATGATTCAGCACATTGGGATAGTGGCTGTTCACATAGAGTTGACCACCATTTGCTGATGCTCCCAAATCGACTTCGACACCGAATAGTGCCTCAAAAGAATCTTTACCGAAAATATTTGAAATATGTTCAAGTTGAGAATCAGTCGCATAAACAACATGCATGCCTAATTCCTGAACTCCGAATGGAGTTTCAGTCTTGGCGTAAAGACCTCCAATTGTTTTGCCTTTCTCAAGAATTCTAACTTGAAAGCCACGACTCCTCAGCTCTGCCGCCGCCACTAGCCCCCCAAGCGAAGCTCCAATTATTGTAATTTTTTTATTTCTCGAAAGGGGCATTGATCTCAATCCCCGATTTTTATCCAACTCAGATGGGGACAGAAAGGGAATCGCATTGGTTTAAATTCGCAATTCCCAAAAACTTCAAAAAAGGCCTGTGTTTCACCTGGCCACGTTTGTTGGCCTAAATCTTCCATCACAACGATACTTCCTTTAACCAAACGCGGTTTTATTATTTTCATTATTTCCAACGTAGGTTTATATAAACCAAGCCCGAAATTCGCTAACGCAACAATTGTTTCAGGATTCTCTTTAAAATATTTTTCACAGGATTTGGGGAGCTCGCCTTCGCACAAACGCCCTCTGTTTACATGCCCGAGAGGACGGTTCAAATCAATGAGATTGATAGCGTTTTGGACTTCTGATTTCCCCGAATAAGACATGCCTCCCTTTCTTTTCACACCGAGTTCTGCATCATCGCATCTCACGTCATTTACTCCAATTTCCGAAAACCCTTGAAAAGAATCGAATCCAATAATTTTTCTAATATGATTATAGGGCTCCATTATGGAGCTTAATTGTAACCAAGCAAAAAATGACGAGCCCCTATAAATGCCGAAATCCAGTATATTCCCGTGAATGTCTAATATATTTGAAAAGATTTGGCTTCTTGCTAAAAAATGAGCAAGTGCTTGTCTTGGGACAAAACGCGGGAACGCATGAGCTTTTTCGGAAAATGACCCCGAACTTTCTAGAAAATAGGATTCGATTTTTTGGAAATAAGATTTTTCCCTATCAAGGTAGTTCTTAGGATTTGATTGATCCATATTATTTAAGGTTTTTAAAAACTATTTCGCTCACAAAAAGAATGTCATCATCTGTTATCCCAAAGTAACTCGGTAAATTTACTCCATTTTTCGCCAAAGTATAAGCAAATTTATTTTTCCTGTTTTCAGTAAACATGGGAAGGCTGCTTAGCGGCCAAAAGAATACACGACCATCAATATTGTTTTTTGAGAATTCCTTAAGCAGGTTTGAGCGATTGAAATTCAGGTTGCTTTGAACTACAAACGTTGGCATCCAGAATCCATTTACAGTTCCATGGGGTTCGGGATTCATAGCAAGTTGAAGGTTTTTTAAATTTTTGAAATATTCGCTAAAAACTCTCCTCTTGTCGGATATGAGTTCCTCGATTCGCTCTATTTGGGCACAACCTATGGCGGCCTGAATATTTGACATCTTATACTTAAATCCTACTAAATCTGCCCAAAATTGTTTTGTCTGTCCACGGACGCGCCCGTGATTGGAAAGCGTCAATACTTGTTCGTAGAGTTTTGCGTCGTTGGTGACAAACATCCCCCCTTCTCCGGTAGTGATCGTCTTTGTTCCATGGAAGGAAAAGGCGCCAAACCTTCCTATCGAGCCAGCTCTTTTTCCGTGATAAACCGAACCAATTGCTTCAGCTGCGTCTTCAATGACGGGAATGCCGTGTTTTTCGCCAATGGCCAGAAGTTCGTGCATGGCACACAGGTTGCCATACAGATGCACCGCAACAATAGCCTTGGTTTTTGGCGTAATGGCAGCTTCTGCCTTACTTGGATCGATGCACCAGGAATCAGGAAGGATATCGACAAATACTGGCTTGGCTCCGAGATATACAATCGGAGCGGCGGTGGCTATCCAGTTGATGTCGGCTAAGATTACTTCGTCACCAGGGCCAATCCCCAATGCAGCCATCCCCATATGAAGGGCACCGGTACAGCTCGAGGTCGCAATCGCATATTTAACCCCGAGGTGCTGCTTGAAAAGCTCTTCAAATCGGTTGATGTATTCGTAGCAGCGCTCGCCCCATCCGTTGGCAGCAGCATCCGTGGCATAGCGGACTTCTAGCTCGGTAATGGACGGCTTGGTGTAATAAATGCGGGGCTTCATGAAATTTTTAGGGTTGGCACGGCGCTTGCAAATCGTGTTCCCTGCTTTGCCAGTAAGAAGTTCTGCTCCTTGATCTCCTCCACAATATTCCAAGGAAGAATCACAAGACAATCAGGGCGCTGCTCCTGTAGCACCGACGCCGGAACAATTGGAATGCGGCTACCTGGCATGAGTTTTCCCTGTTTGGCCGTAGCGGCGTCACACACAAATGGCAAGAGATCTGACTTGATGTTGGCATAATTTAATAATGTATTCCCCTTAGCAGCAGCTCCATAGGCCGCCACTTTTTGCCCCAAAGCCTTTTGTGCCTCCAAAAAAGTCCGAAACTCGTCACGAATGCGATCTGCACTTGCTTGAAAAGTTCGATATAAATGAAGATCCCTCATACCCCGCCGTGTCTCCTCGGCCAACAGTGCCGAAACGGCAGGAGTTTCTTGCTTCGAGTCATTCGAATGTCCCGCAAATATCCTCAGGCTTCCTCCGTGGGTGGGCAACTCCTGCACGTCCCAAATACTTAACCCGGCTTTTTCAAGAATGGTTTTTGCAGTTCCAAAAGAGAGGTAAGAAAAATGCTCATGATAGGCTGTGTCGAATTGGTTGAACTCAATCATCTTCATCAGATGCGGAAACTCCAGAGTGATTGTACCCTTTGGCTTAAGCAAGGCTTTCAGCCCTTTCGCAAAATCATTGATATCGGGCACATGGGCAAAGACATTGTTTCCTATGATCAGATCCGCCTGCTTGCCTTCTACTGCTAAGCCCTGGCCTAATTTTTCACCAAAGAATTTTCGCATGACCGGAATGCCCAGCGCTTCGGCTACTGCTGCCGTGCTTGCCGTTGGCTCGATTCCCAGACACGGGATGCCGGCACCCAAGATGTTTTTCAGCAGATATCCGTCGTTCGAGGCAATCTCTACCACATGACTTTTGGGCCCGAGACCCAACTGCGGGATAATTTTTTCACAATATTTGGCCGCATGCTCCAACCAGCTCTTCGATGTCGATGAGAAATAGGCATAGTCCGAGGTGAATAGTTCATCCCGTCCCACAAAATCCTCCGTCTGCACCAACCAGCAATTCGTGCAGACTAAAAGTCTAAGGGGATACTTGGGTTCCGGCTTTTCTAGATCCTCTTTCGAGAGATAAGCATTGGATGGGGGCATGACTCCCAGATCGAGGAATTTTTCCTTCAACTCCTGCGTGCAATGTCGGCACTTCAAAGTGTAACTCCCTTGGTTTTGTCCGACAAAAACGGGAACCCCCGATCGCGCTCCGACATCTCCCCGATCGCCAACGGCCACGCAATCGAAAGCCTCGGATCCATAGGAGAAAGCCCATCCTCGTGTTGTGGCGAATACTGTTCGGAATGAACATAAAGTAGCTCCGATTCCTTTTCCAAAACCTGAAAGCCATGAGCAAAACCCTCGGGGATCAACAGTGCCCTACTATTTTCGGCCGATAGTTCTTCCGCGTGCCAGGAGAGAAACGTTGCAGAGCTCGACCGAAGATCCACTGCCACATCCCATACCCTTCCCCGCAGACATAGGACCATTTTCTTTTCGGCTTTGGGCGGTTTCTGATAGTGCAAACCACGAATTGATCCGACCGCATGGGTTATCGAATGATTGATTTGCATCACCGGGGTTGTCCAGCCCGCTGCCGATAGCTCTTCAGAACAGTAAGCCCGTGTAAATTGCCCACGCAAATCCTTCCGAGGATGGCGCTGGATCACTTTCAATCCTTGGAGGGAAGTCTCCTCAACTTGAAAATAGCTCATCGAAGGGCCTGCTTTTCATAGGCTTGTATATCTTCCAGACAAAACCTTCTTGCCTCCCCTCCCTTGGATTGGCTGGCATACCAATCGAAGGTTCGCGCGACAGCCGCTCGAAATCCCCAAACCGGATGAAACCCAAGAAGCTTTTTGGCTTTCGAGTTGTTCAAAGCAAGAACCCTAGCTTCTGCAGGGCCTGTCCTTGAAGATCCCCAGACAACCTTTCCCTTTGGGGAACAGCCGCTCGCTTGTTGGATTAGCTCCCGAACGGTTTTCCTGTCGGATGTTTCCGGTCCAAAATTATAAGCTCCTGAAAGACGTGGGTTTTTCCAAAGCTTTTCAGCCAAAATCAGATATCCCCCCAACGAATCCAGCACATGTTGCCACGGACGAATGGAGGCTGGATTTCGCACCAACAAGGATTTGCCCTTACCCCAGGCGCGGATGGCGTCCGGAACAATTCGATCCTTGGCCCAATCTCCTCCTCCGATCACGTTCCCAGCGCGGGCAGTGGCCACCCCAACCTCCATTTTTTGAAAGAAAACCTGATGATAGCTGGCTGTGGCGAGATCCGCCGCCGCCTTGCTTGCGCTGTAGGGATCTTTCCCTCCGAGCGGGTCGCTCTCCACAAAGGAAGCCCCTTTTTCAGGGTTTCGGTACACCTTGTCCGTAGTGACTACAACAATGACTTTTAGCGAAGGAAGTTTTCGCGCGGCCTCGAGAAGATGAATCGTGCCGGTGAGATTCGTATCCCAGGTTTCCTTTGCCTGAGAGTAGCCCATCCGGACAATGGGTTGGGCGGCCAGATGAAAGATAATCTGGGGTTTGATTTTTCCAACCACCTTCCTTACCTGACTGGCTTCGCGTATATCGACAAACTGGGTTTTGGAAATTTTCCCAACTTTTGCCAAAGAATAGAGATTGGGTCGCTGATCTGGCGGAAGACTGAGGCCATGGATCTCCGCGCCTAACTCATTCAGCCAAAGGGCAAGCCAGCTTCCCTTAAAGCCGGAGTCTCCTGTAACAAGAACTCGCTTGCCGCGCCAAAATTGTCTCGAATGTCCCACTACTTCCAGGTCTTCCACGGCGCCTTGCCACTATTCCAGAGACTTTCCAGATGGTTTTTGTCCCTCAGGGTATCCATCGGTTGCCAGAAACCTTTGTGCTCAAAAGCCCGCAATTCCCCTTCATTGGCAATTTCGGGCAGAGACTCTGCCTCCCAACTGCTACGATCCCCCTTGATATTATTCAGACACGAGGAGGTCAGGACGAAAAACCCTCCATTGACCGCCCCTCCATCCCCCAAAGGTTTTTCGGTAAAGCCAACAACCTGATTCCCCTCCATCCGAAGAGACCCATATCGCCCCGCCGGTTGCACCGCAGTGATGGTGGCCTTCTTCCCGTGTTTTTTGTGGAAAGCAATTTGACCAGAAATGTCGATATCGGCGACTCCATCCCCGTAAGTAAAACAAAAATCTGCTTCCCCTTGGAGGTATTTCGAAACCCTCTTTAAGCGCCCTCCGGTCAGCGTCTCTTCCCCTGTATCGACGAGGGTGACCCGCCACGGTTCAGCCTTTTGCTGGTGAACCTCCATCTGGTTTTTGGCCATGTCAAAAGTTACGTCCGACATATGGAGGAAATAGTTGGCGAAGTACTCTTTGATGA
>Ga0247840_10005900_pt1 | contig 18046 bp, 16 predicted proteins | sample LaCruzMarch2015__FD_192404 | JGI IMG/M metagenome (GOLD analysis project Ga0247840, IMG submission 192404) | Freshwater microbial communities from meromictic Lake La Cruz, Castile-La Mancha, Spain - LaCruzMarch2015_17m | ecosystem: Environmental > Aquatic > Freshwater > Lake | place: Spain... | reverse complement strand
CGCCGCGCTGGATCAGGACCCGCGACTGGAAGCGCTTGGCCAGATTGGCGAGCACCGCCGCCGGGCGGGCGTGCAGCCCGGTCGGGTTGGGGATCAGGACCGCCTCGGAGATCACCCGCTTGCCGGAGGTCTGCGCCTCGGCCGCGCCTTCTTCGGCCAGGTCAAGGCTCAGCACGGTGTCGATGCCCGCCCGCACCAGCCCGCTGGCCGGATGGTAGGCGGCGACCCGCTCCCCGTTGGTTACCACGATCTGGGTCAGCAGGCTCTTGGCATGGGTCGCCAGAAAGTCCGCGTCGAAGGCGATCAGGGCGTCGCCCGCGGCCACCGTCTGGCCCGTGACGACCTTGGGGGTGAACCCCTCGCCCTTCAGATTCACCGTGTCCAGGCCGATGTGCATCATCAACTCGATGCCCGTGGGCGTGGTCAGGGTCACCGCGTGACCGGCCCGATGGAGGTTGGTCACCACCCCCGCACAGGGCGCGACCAGGACCTGCGACAGCGGATCGATGGACACCCCGTCGCCCACCATCTTCTGGGCAAAGACCGGGTCCGGGACCTGCTCCAGTGGCAGGATGACGCCATCCAGGGGCGCCTTCAGCTCGATGGTTTGCACCGTGATCTCCTCTATGGCGAGTGGTTTGGAGTGGCAGCGCCGGCCGCGGGCAAGGCGGCGGCCGCCGGGACGGGCGCGGGACTGGTGGGTGACGCGGGCGCCGGGCCCGCGGGCCGGGCGGTGTCGATGACGGTGCCGAGTCGCAACACATCGGTCCTCGTGCGGGGAACCCTGCCGGGCACCCTCTGTAATTCTTGTTCCAGCCACCGAACGGGTGCCCTGAGCGGCAGACCGACCGCATCGGTGGGGCGCGGGTCCAATCGTGGCAGGGTGCGAGGGGAACGGCAACCTCTGGTGGCCGTCTCGCCTGGGGTCGGCGGGTCAGGCGCGCCGCCTCAAGGTGAAGCTGGCGACCGGCGTCGGCTGCGAGACCTGCCATTGGGCGCCGCTCCCGAAGGCCAGGGCGCGCACCAGGACCTCGGCATTGGGGTTCTCGTCCGCCACTGCGCGCAGATGCGACACCCTCTGTGCCAACGTAGGTGAGACAACACCCCCGGTTTATTTACTGCAGGGCGGTCTTCAGGAGATCACCGATGGCAGCCCTGAAGCATGACCGCGCCACCCCTGTCACGGCGCGGGCTGGCGGGGGTTAGAGAAAGTTGATGTTCGAACAAGGGGGTAAACACCGCGCGGCGACTCTGGCAGGATTAAGGGCAGGCTAATCGGTCTGTCGTTCGGCCGGGGGGTGGTTCACATGCGTCAATGGCGACAGCCGACACGGCCAGCACGGTCGACGCCGCGCCCGAGCCGCCGCTGCTGGCCGCGCTACCCACCGATGTCCGCCTGCACGCGCCAGACGCCGCCGCCACCGCCCGAACGCCCGCTACCACACCAACGCCGTCAGCAGGGTGGAGATTCTCCAGGAGCCGATCAACCCGCCGGCAGGTCAGCCCTGGGGCTCCTTGGGCGCCGCCCGCGTACCGGGGCGGGTGGAGCGATGGGGACCGCTGAGCGGCCGGGGGCGGCTCGTGGTGGTCCTGGCGGGCGTGGTCGTGGACTTTTTCGGCGGCGTGGTCAGGGTCAGCGGGGAGCGGGTGTTCGTCTTGTCCCTGGCCTGGGGCCTTGGCGGCCCTGAGACGGCCGGTACGGCCTGCTGGGGCGTCGGCAGGGGTTCGGGGGCCGGGGTGGCGGCGAGGGCCGCGCCGGCACCATCACCGGCAGCCGCGACGGCATCGTCCACCTCCACGGTGCCGCGATAGCCCTGGTTGCGCACGAAGGCATAGGCGGCGTCGATGCTCGGCCACTGGTGCCGTTCCCCCGGCGTGGTGTGGATCGGGTGAGACGCGGACTCGGCCAGGGTCTGACCGACACGGACCCAGACCTCCCACTGCTCGCCGCGGTGGACGATGCCCACGCTGCGCACGGCGGCGGCGCTTGACAAGGCGGCGAAGGTGGCAAGGTCGAGCGACAAGGGGGTTGCTCTGGAGGTGGCGGGCGTGAGGCGCCTAGAGTAACAGCAGTCGATCGCTTGCCGGCGCAAAAAAAAGGGAGGGATCGTGTGCGGACCGACCGCGGCGCAGTCGGCAAAACGGCCGGTGTCATAATCGCGGCCAGCGCCCCGATCCTGGCGGGGCCGCTGCCCCGGCGCCCCGCCGCCACGCCCCCCGCCCGCCGCACGGCGGCAATTTCCGCACGGTGCGACGCCCGTTGTGGTTAAAATGCGGGCCATGTTTCATCCCATACCGCTCTACATCGGCCTGCGCTACACCCGCGCCAAGCGCCGCAACCACTTCATCTCCTTCATCTCGCTGATCTCCATGCTGGGGATCATGCTGGGCATCATGGCGCTCATCGTGGTGCTGTCGGTGATGAACGGGTTCCACCAGGAGATCCGCGAGCGGATCCTGTCCATGGCCTCGCACGCGACCCTGAGCGACCCCAACGGGGGCGGGATGGCGGACTGGCGCGAGGTGCTGGAGAAGGTCCGCGCCCATCCGGACGTGGTGGGCGCCGCGCCCTTCGTGGAGGTCCAGGCGATGCTGGTCGGTCCCTCCAACGTCAGCGGCGCCCTGGTGCGGGGCATCGTGCCGGTGGAGGAGGACCAGGTGGCGGAGCTGCGCCGGGATATGGTGCACGGCTCGGTGGATGATCTGCAGGCCGGGGATTTCAACATCGTCCTGGGGCGGGACCTGGCGCAGTTCCTGGGCGTGGTGCCGGGGGACAAGGTGACCGTGGTCACGCCCCAGGTGAGTGCCACCCCGGTGGGGGTCATGCCCCGGCTCAAACGCTTTACCGTGAGCGGGGTCTTCTCCGTCGGGATGGCGGACTATGACCGCAGCGCCGCCTTCATCCAACTGGATGACGCCGCCAAGCTGATGGCCTTCGGGGACGCGGTGTCCGGGGTGCGCCTGAAGCTGACCGATATGTGGGAGGCGCCCCGACAGGCGCGGGAGATCGCCTATGACCTGGGCGGTCTCTACCGGCTGGTCGACTGGACCCAGGTCCACGCCAATTTCTTCCGCGCCCTGGCGATCGAGAAGCGGATGATGAGCGTTATCCTGTCGCTGATCGTGGCGGTGGCCGCCTTCAACATCGTCTCGGCCCTGGTGATGGCGGTCACGGACAAACGCGCCGACATTGCCGTGCTGCGGACCCTGGGGGCCTCGCCGGGCAGCGTCATGGGTATCTTCATCGTCCAGGGCACCGCCATCGGGCTGATCGGAACCCTGCTCGGGGTGGTCACGGGGGTGCTCCTGGCGCTGAACCTGGAGCCCATCATCGCCGGCATCGAGACCCTGTTCGGTGTCCGCTTCCTGGACCCGAGCATCTACTACATCAGTGAGCTGCCGTCCGATGTCCACTGGCAGGACGTGGCGGTGATCGCCGGTTCGGCCTTCCTGATGTCGATCGTCGCCACCCTCTACCCGGCCTGGCGCGCCGCCAACACCCAGCCCGCGGAGGCGCTGCGCTATGAATAGCACCGCCGCGCCGGGGGACGATCACAGCGCGCCCGTGACGGCCGCGCCGGTGCTGGCCGCCGCTGGTCTGGGCAAGGTCTTCAGCCAGGGTCCGCAGGCGGTGGAGGTGCTGCGCGGGGTGGATCTCGCGGTGGCGGCCGGGGCGCGGATCGCCATCATCGGTGCCTCCGGCTCGGGTAAGAGCACGCTGCTGCACTGCATCGGGGGGCTGGAGCGGCCGACGACCGGCCTGGTCGCGTGGCTGGGCGAGGATGTCGGCAAGCTCTCGGAGGTGCGCCGCGGCCGGCTGCGCAACCGCCATCTGGGCTTCGTCTACCAGTTCCACCACCTGCTCGCCGAGTTCACGGCGATCGAGAACGTGGCGATGCCGCTGCTGATCGGCGGTGACTCGGCGGCGCAGGCGCGGATCAAGGCGGAGGCGATCCTGGTGCGGGTCGGTCTCGGGCACCGCGGCACCCACAAGCCGTCGGAACTCTCGGGCGGCGAGCGCCAGCGCGCGGCCATCGCCCGCGCCCTGGTGACCAGTCCCGCCTGCCTGCTGGCGGACGAGCCCACGGGCAATCTGGATCGGCATACCGCCGGCCAGGTCTACGAACTGATGCTGGAGTTGAACGCGGACATCGGTACTGCGCTCGTCATCGTGACCCATGACCCGACGCTGGCGGCGCGCATGGATCAGGTCTGGCGGTTGGACGACGGGGTGCTGACGACCGGCGCCGACCCCAGGGCCGCGGCCAGCGCCTGAGTGCGCATCTGTCGATAGCGCAGCCGCCGCCGCGCGATCTCGCGGCGCAGGGTCCAGCGCCAGAGGGCCTGGACGCCGAAATAGCCCAGCGCGGCGCACAGCAGCGCACACACCAGGCTGCCGATCAGGAACGGCGTCAGCACCCCGAGCCAGTTGTGCGGGTCGATCCAGAAGTCCAGGTCGAAGCCCTTGGGGCGCACCCCCATCACCAGGGACCCCACCGCATAGGCCGAATAGGAGATGGGCGCGAGCGTCAGCGGGTTGTTGAGCCACACCGCCGCGACGGTGACCGGCAGGTTGACGCGCAGCGCGATGGCCAGGGCCGCCGCCACCAGCATGTGGGCGAACGGCGGCATATAGGCGACGAAAAACCCGACGGCGACGGCGCCGGAGGCGGAGCGGCGGTTCAGGTGCCAGAGGTTCGCGTCATGGATCCGTTTGCCGAAGACGGACAGGTGGCGGCTCTCCAGGATGGTCCTGGGATCGGGCATGATCCGCTTGAGCAGTTTCTTCACATCGCTGACCGGGGGCTTTCTAGGGTTGAACGGGCGGGTAGCCGACGGGGGGCGGCGCGGTAACGGGGGGCGTCCCTGATTCCCGGGGCGGGGTCCGGACGCGCGGCCTCGAGCGTCTGGCCGGCACGGTCGGCCGCGGCGGCTCCGGCCGCTGGTTGGGGATGGCTTCCCTCTTGAACCCGGCATGATACGCGGTTCAGACCGCCGCCCCGGCGATTTTCACGTCTGAGGCCCCGCCGGCAATCGCCTCGCGGAGCGAACGCACCCGGGCGATACCTTGGTCGTCGGCGAGCTTGGTGTAGGCCGACTCCGCCTGATCGAGCACCTCCAGTGCCTCGCCCTTCTGCGCGCGCATGGCGAGCACCTGGGCGAGCAGTTCACCCGCGGCACCGATGCCGTCGGGCTGGCCCAGTTTACGCAGGATTTCGAACGGCTCGGCCAAGTCGTCATAGATTTGCTGGAGTCCGCCGGTCCGGTGGTCGCCGCGCTGGAGTCGAATGTGGGCCTTCGAGTACCTGATATGGGCGATGCTGACGATGTCGCTCATCTGCTGTGCGATCGGCAGCCGCTGATCATGTTGTCCTTGCCCCAGGGCCGCAAGCCAGGTCTCCAGTGCCTCGAAGTCCGGAAAGCGCTCGTCGTCGGCGAGATCGGCCGTGTGGAACGGCCGGCCGGCGCTCGCGAGCAGGCCTTGCCGCTTGTCGATCAAGAGGCCCCGATAGGATTCATCGGCGATGCGCGCGAAGAGCAGTTGGAAGCGCGGGGCAAAGCGCAGGAGCTTCACCAGGCGCTGGAAGTCCTCTTTCCGGCCACCGGGAGCGCCGCACCCCAGTGCGGCGCGGCCTATCCGCAGAACGCAACGCTGCGGTCGCGCGCGAGGCCGCGCCGCACTGGGGTGCGGCGCTCCCATCGTCCGAGTGGGCTCAAGCGTGTGCGCTCGCCGGTGCGGCTTGGCCGGGATTATGATCAAGGCCGCCGCTCCCACCGGGGCCCGGCCCGACTTTCACGGCAAAGAATAACCCGAAGCGGTGCCGGGCGCGTCGGTCCGCGGCGGGTTCCTGAACGGCGGATGCGACTTTCCGGGAAATGGGGCATGATCCGCTCCAGCCATTTCCACAGGTGCTCATCCGGGTATGGAGCAGGCGACGACGCTGTCTGAAGGGTCATCCTCGCGCGTCCCGGCGGGGTCCGGGTCCGGGCTCGCGCCCCTGGGTCTGGCCTTCGCGCTCGGGATCGCCTGCTTCTATCTGTTGCCGCAGTTGCCGCCAACCTGGACGACGGGAGTCTATGCGGTCCTGGCGGCCATCCTGGCGCTGTTCCGGCGGCCCTGGCTCTGCCGCCCGGTTGCGGCCCTGCTGGTCGGCGTCCTCTACGCCCAGGTCCACACCGCGGTCCAACTCGCCAACCCCTTCCCGGAGCGCCTGGCACGGGCGCCGCTGACACTCGTGGGGCGCATCGCCTCGCTGCCCGCTGACCTGGGTCAGGCGCGCCGCTTCCTGTTCGAGGTCGAGCAAGCGGACACGGCGGACGGCGGGCCCCTGACGTTTACCGGCCTGGTGCGCCTGAGTTGGTACGAGGAGGCCCCGCGGCTGCGCGCCGGTGAGCGCTGGCGCCTGCCGGTGCGGCTCAAACCGCGCCACGGGCTCAGCAATCCGGGCGGCTTCGACTATGAGCGCTGGCTCTTCGAGCAGGGCATCGAGGCCACCGGCACGGTCCGCCGGGGGGCGGGCGCCCAGCGGCTCGATCCCGGACCGGGCCCCTACCGGCTGATGCGTCTGCGCCAGAATTTCAACGAGCACCTGGCCGCGGTGCTGGGCCCGGTGCGCTCCCTGCCGCTGGTGCAGGCCCTGGTGACCGGGGATCAGAGCGGGTTCGAGCGGGCCGACTGGGAGGCCATGACGCGCACCGGCACCAGCCACCTGGTGGCGATCTCGGGGCTGAACCTGGGTCTGATCGCCGCCGTCGCCTTCTTTCTGATCCGCGCCCTCTGGTCGCGCTGTCCGCCCTGCGCCCTGAGCCTGGCGGCCCCGCGGGCGGCGGCGCTCGGGGCCTTCGGCGCGGCCTTCGCCTATGCCGCCCTGGCCGGCTTTTCGGTGTCGACCCAACGCGCCCTGATCATGGCCGCGGTGCTGTTTGCGGTGCTGGTGTGGGAGCGCACCCCGCGCCATTGGCACGCCCTGGTCCTGGCCCTGACCGGGGTCCTGCTGTGGGACCCCCGTGCCGCCCTGTCCTTCGGGTTCTGGCTGTCCTTCGCCGCGGTCGCCGTGCTGCTGTTCAACCTGGGGCAGCGGCTGCCGCGGCGCGACCTCTGGAGCCGCTGGGGGCGGGCCCAATGGGCGGTGGCGGTGGGGCTGCTGCCGCTGCTGCTGCTCCTGTTCGGGCGGGTGTCGGCCATCTCGCCGCTGGTGAATCTGGTGGCCGAGCCGCTCTTTACCCTGATCCTGTTCCCCTTGGTCCTGGGCAGCGCGCTGCTCAGCCTGGTGCCGGGTCTGACCCTGCCCCTGGTGCTCACCGCGCAGCTCCTCAACTGGTGCCTCGCCGCCCTGGCCTGGATCGCCGCCTTCCCCTGGGCGGTCGTCGCCCTGCCGCTGGGTCCCCCCTGGGTCTGGCCCTTCGCCTTCCTGGGGGTGGGTCTGCTCCTGGCCCCGCGGGGGCTGCCGGGGCGCTGGCTGGGTCTGCCGCTGCTCCTGCCGCTGGTGCTGGTGCGCCCGCCGGCACCGGGGCCGGGCGAGCTCTGGTTCACGCTGCTGGACGTGGGGCAGGGGTTGTCGGCCGTGCTGCGGACCCGGGACGGTACCCTGGTCTTCGACACCGGCCCCGCGTTCGACAGCGGCTTCACGGCCGGGGCCGCCGTCGTCGCGCCCTTCCTGACGGCGGCCGGGGTGACGCGGGTGGACGTGCTGATGGTCAGCCATGCCGATCGCGATCACGCCGGCGGGGCGGCGGCCCTGCTGGAGCGCCTGCCGGTGGGACGGGTTCTGAGCGGCGAGCCCGCGGCCCTGGGCCTTGCGGGTGTTGAGGCCTGCCGGGCCGGGGACGGCTGGACCTGGTCCGGGGTGCGCTTCGCCATCCTGTATCCCGCGCTGCCGCCGGATGGGTCCGCCGCGCCGCGGGGCAACGACGCCTCCTGTGTGCTGCGGGTCGAGACCGGCGGGCGCTCGGTCCTCCTCACCGGCGACCTGGGGCAGCGCCCGGAGGCGGGCCTGGTGCAACGCCTGGGGCCAGGGTTGGCGAGCGAGGTCCTGGTGGCCGGGCACCACGGCAGCCCGACCTCCACCAGCGCCGCCTTTCTGGACGCGGTGGCGCCGCGCTGGGTGCTCTACGCCTCGGGCTATGCCAACCACTTCGGCTTTCCATCCCGGGAGGTGCGCGAGCGGGTGGCGGCGCGCGGCATCCCGGCGCTCGACACCGGGGTCAGCGGTGCCATCGAGGTGCGGCTCGGTGCGGACGGGTCCCTGACGGGCCCCCGCGCCTGGCGGGAGCGCGCGCGCCGGGTCTGGACCCAGGTCGGCGCCGCGGGTGCCGACCAAGCCGCTCCTGAGCGGGACGCGGGACTTCCGGTCTCCCGCTGACCCTGATGCACCTATACTGTCGAGATGCGAAGTACCGAGGCTTGGGTCCGGCGGACGGGCAACGACGATGAGCACCTATTTTCCAAACGATGCGCCCTGGCCGCGGTTGCGCCGGACGCTCGCCCTGGCCTTGAACCTGCGCGGACACCGTATCGCCGTGCCGCAGGCCACGTCCGCCCAAGAGTCCGACTTCATACGCTCCCTGCACGACCACAGCGTGACCCTCGGCCGGACCCTGCCCTTTATCCTGGAGAACGCGGCGTGCCGGCAGCTTGGCCTGATGCCGCCGTGTGAGCGCCCGGCGCTGCCGAACGTCCTGGGCCTGATCAATCGGGTGCCCCCGGGGGTCGGGCCGGCGTCGTGAGCGAACCCCTGCGCCTGCTGTTGGTGGAAGACTCGCCCACCGATGCGGAACTCAACGAGCGGGAATTGCGCAAGGCGGGGATCGGCTTCGTCGCGCTGCGGGTGGACCAGGAGCGGACCCTGATCGCGGCCCTGGACGGATTCCAACCGGACCTGATCCTGGCGGACTATCACCTGCCCGGATTCGACGGGCTGCGCGCGCTGGCGATCTGTCGCGAGCACGCGCCGACCATCCCCTTCATCTTCGTCACCGGCGCCATGGGCGAGGAATCGGCGGTCGCGAGCATCAAGGCCGGTGCCACCGACTACATCCTCAAGGACCGCCTGGCGCGCCTGCCCGCGGCGGTCAGCCGCGCCCTGGAGGAGCGGCGGGCGAGCACCCGGCACACCCAGGCGCAGACGGCACTGCGCGACAGTGATGAGCGCTACCATCAGTTGTTCGAGACCATGGGCAGCGGGGTGGTCATCTATCGACCAGACCCGACCGGCGAGTCCTTCACCATCGCCTCGGTCAACCGGGCGGTGGAGCGTATCGAGGGCCTCGCGCGCGCGGACCTGTTGGGGCGCGATCTGGAGACGGTCTTTCCCGGGGTCGCGGCCATCGGCCTGCTGGAGGCCTTGCGGCGGGTGGCGCGCACCGGTGCGGCCGAGCAATTGACCCCTGCGCTCTATCGGGATGGCCGGATCAGCGGCTGGCGCGAGAACCGGGTCTACCGCCTGGGTACCGGAGAGGTGGTGGCGCTCTACGAGGACGTCACCGAGCGGATCGAGCGGGAGGCGCGGATCCGTCGGCTGAACCGCACCCTGCGCACCGTCTCCGCCTGCAACCAGGACCTGGTCCGGGCGCGCTGCGAGCAGGACCTGCTCCGGAGCGTCTGCCGTGACCTGGTCGAGGTCGGGCTATACCCGTTGGTCTGGGTGGCCTATCCGGACCCGGACGGCGCCGGCGGGCTGCGTACGGGCGCGGCCCACGGGGGCCAGACGGCGTTGCGTGAATTGGACCAATGGGCGCGCGACCCGGAGCGGGTCCGCGCCAGCCTCACCGGTCGCGCGCTGCGCGAAGGCCGGACCCTGGTCGGTACCGCGGGTCAGGTCGCGGGGCTCGCTGCCGGCATTGCCCTGGCGCTGATCCACGACCAGGAGGTGCTCGGCGTACTGACTGTCTGGTCCGGGGGCGCCGAGGCCTTCGATGGCGAGGAGGTGCAACTCCTGGAGGAACTGGCGGCGGATCTCGTCCACGGGATCGCCGCGGTGCGCACCACGCTGGAGCGCAATCGCTACCTGGGTCAGGTGGGTCAGGCGATGCGGGGCACGGTCGCCGCACTCACGCGCACGGTGGAGATGCGTGACCCCTATACCGCCGGCCACCAGCAGCGGGTGGCCGCCTTGGCGGCGGCCGTGGGGCGTGCCATGGGGCTTGCCGAGCGGCAGGTCGAGGGGCTCTATTTCGGCGGCATGATCCATGACATCGGCAAGATCGCGGTGCCCGCCGAGATCCTCAGCAAGCCCAGCCGGCTGACCCCCATCGAGTATCAGTTGATCCAGCAACACGCGGCGACCGGCTCCCAAATCCTTGCCGGCATCGAGTTCCCCTGGCCCCTGGCGCAGATGGTCCTGCAGCACCACGAGCGGATCGACGGCTCGGGCTATCCCCGCGGCCTGCACGGGGAGGCGATGCTGCTGGAGTCGCGCATCCTGGCGGTCGCCGACGTGGTCGAGGCCATGTCCTCACACCGTCCCTACCGCGTCGCCCTGGGAATGGAGATGGCGCTGGCGGAGATCGAGCAGGGCAAGGGCACCCATTACGACCCGCAAGTCGTTGAGACCTGCGTGCAGGTCATTCGCGCGGGCGGTATGCGGCTGCCTGAGGCCGCGGACTTTGCGGGGGCGGCCCTCTGATTGCAGACCACCCGCGGCGCGGGAGCGGACGCTGGCGCCGTGGGTGGTTTCATCGCTCGCGCTGCCCCAGGTTGGCGTGGATCAGGGCGCCGTTGAAGACCGGGGCGCGGGCGGCGAAGGCGACCGCCGCGGCGATCTCCTCGGGCTCGATCAGCCGATCGAAGGCGGAGAGTGCGGTGATCGAGGCCAGGGTGTCGGCGTTGTCGCCGATCAGGGCGCGCAACTGTCGGGTATCCGTGAAGCCCGGGCAGATCATACAGGTGTGGATGCCGCGCCCGGCCAGGTCCTGGCAGGTGGCGCGCATCAGCCCGACCAGCCCGTGTTTGGCGATGATATAGCCGGCGACCCCGGGCACCGCCTTCTCGGCCAGGGTGCTGCCGATATAGAGGATGCTCGAACCGGGTCTCAGGTACGGGATGCAGATCCGGTTCAGGGCGTTGGGCGCGACCAGATTCAGCTCCAGGCCGGCGCGCAGGTCCGCGCTTGCGAGGTTGTCGACCCGGTCCAGGTGCATGGCCGAGGCATTGTGGACCAGACACACGGGGCCCGCGTCCGCCAGCCAGGGTGTCAGGGCAACCGCCAGTGAGTCCGCCGCCCCCGGCACCGCCAGGTCGCAGCGGATGTTCTCCACGCCCCGCTCGGCGCAGGGGTGGCGGGAGATGTTGATGACGTTGTAGCCGTCCAGTACGAAGCGGGTGGCGATGGCCCGTCCGATACCGGAACTGGCGCCGGTCACGATCAAGAGGCCCATAGTGGCTCCCAGTGTGAAAGGACCCACGGCCCGGAGCCGCAGGAGACCCCGGTCTCCATGGTCCGCGGCGCGCGGCCGGCGAGTTCCGGCCGTGCCTCGAGGCGCTCCCGCAGCAGCCCCGCCGGTTCCTCGATGGCGGCGCTGCGGACCGGCAGTAGCAGGCAGTCTCGGTGCTCCCGCTCGCCGCCGCAGTTGATGGTGAGGTGCCCGGCGCTGAAATTCAGGTACTCCTTGCTGATTTCGGTGCGGGTCAGGGGCTCTGGGGGCACGCGGGGGGACTCCGGTGGGTGGGGGCGGCCGAGCGGCCTTGGCCCCAAGATGCGGGGCAAAGGGTGGGATCAAAGGCCGCGGGTGCTGGTCAGCGCGGCGGCGGCTCGCTTACCATCGGCGATTCGGCCCACGCCGCACCCGCGGCACCCCACCACCTGACGAAGCACCCGCATGAAGTTCACCGTCGATGAATTCCGCGCCTGGCCCCACAAGTGCGTGACCCTGCTCGGTATGTCCGGGGTCGGCAAGACCTGGCTGTCCGACCTGCTGCGCCGCAGCGACTGGTTCCACTACTCCGGTGACTACCGTATCGGCACCCGTTATCTGGACGAGCCGATCCTGGACCTGGTGAAGGCCCACGCCATGCGCGACCCCTTTCTGCGCGACCTGCTGCGCAGTGACTGGATCTTTATCCGCAACAACATCAAGGTGATGGACCTGGGGCCAGTGTTGAGCTTCGTCGGCAAGCTCGGCAATCCGGAGTCGGGCGGGCTGCCGCTGCCGGAGTTCAGCCGTCGTCAGGCGCTCTACCGGGAGGCGGAGATCGCGGCCATGGGCGACGTGCCGGACTTCATCCGCAAGGCCAAGGAGATCTACGGCTACGCCAATCTGGTGAACGACGTGGGCGGGAGCCTGTGCGAACTGGAGGAGCCGCGGGTCATCTCGCTCCTGGCCCAGCACAGCCTGATCCTCTATATTCGGGTGCCGGAGGCCGACGAGATCAAGCTGATCAAGCGTGCCCAGGCCGATCCCAAGCCGCTCTATTATCGCCCGGAGTTCCTCAAGAGCGCGGTCGCGGATTATCTGGCGGCGCGGGGGCTTGAGTATGTGGCGGAGATCGAACCCGACGACTTCACCCGCTGGGTCTTTCCGCGGCTCTTCCACTCGCGCGTGCCCCGCTACGAGGCCATCGCCCGGCCCCATGGCTACACCGTGTCATCGCAGGAGGTGGCCCTGATCCGGGACGAACGGGACTTCCTGGAACTGCTGGAGACCGCCATCGCCCGCGCCGGGACGGCATCGCAAGGGGCACCGTAAGCGTTGCGACGGACCGCAGTGATCCCGCGGCGTTTCGCCACGCCGGGAAAAATGGACAGGATTAACAGGATTTCGCAGGATTTCAGGCGGGGTTCCACATCGAAATCGATCCGGCAAATCCTGAAAAATTCTGCTAATCCTGTCTTATTACTAGCCACCGCCCCGGACCGTCGTTGCTCGCTCATCCCAGAAAGAGTGGTTATCCACAGATGAACACAGATGATCACAGATTATTCATTGACTTACGCTTAGCCGGGGACTCACCTCGCCGGTGATTGTGACAATACGGATAAGCGCATGACACTTCAAAGAAAATCTGTGTTCATCTCTGTTCATCTGTGTTCATCTGTGTCCATCTGTGGATTTTTGGGCTCATCCGTCTGTAGCCGGTTTTTCTGTGGCATCGCTTTGCCAGGGTCGCTCTCATGCCTATCGTCGCCCACAACCCCCTGCCCACCTTCGCCCACCTGCGCGCCGCGGGCCAGCAGATCCTGGACCCGGACCGGGCGCTCCATCAGGACATCCGGGAACTGCATATCGGGCTGCTGAACATGATGCCGGACGCCGCCCTGGAGGCCACCGAGCGCCAGTTCTTCCGGCTCATCGGCCAGAGCAACCAGATCGCCCAGTTCTACGTCCACCCCTTCACCCTGGACGCACTCCCGCGCTCGGAGTCGGCGCGCGCGCACATCCGCCGCTACTACCAGCCCTTCGCGCGCATCCGCGCGGACGGGTTGGACGCACTCATCATCACGGGGGCCAATGTGACCGGCCCGGACCTGTCCGGTGAGCCCTTCTGGAAACCCCTGATCGAGGTGGTGGACTGGGCTTGGGACAACGTCAGTTCCACCCTCTGTTCCTGCCTTGCGACCCATGCCGTGCTCCAGTTCCGCTATGGTCAGCGGCGCTACCACCTGGGTGAGAAGCGCTGGGGGGTCTTCCCGCACCGGGTGGTGGACCGCGCGCACCCCCTGGTGGGCACGGTCAACACCCTGTTCGATGTGCCCCACTCCCGGTTCAATGAGATCAGTCGCGCCCAGTTCGATACGGCCGGACTCCCGGTCCTGGTGGAGAGCCCGGAGGCCGGGGTCCACCTGGCGGTGAGTGCGGACGGGTTCCGCCAGGTGTTCTTCCAGGGCCACCCGGAGTACGACACCATCTCCCTGCTCAAGGAGTACAAGCGCGAGGTCAAGCGCTACGCGGCGGCGCAGCGCCCCGACTATCCGCCCTTCCCCGAGGGCTATTTCACCGTGCAATCGCGCGCCATCCTCGACGAGCACGCCGCGCGCCTGCGCGCGGCCATGGCCCAGGGCCGCGAGCCGCCGCCCCTGCCGGAGGAGCACATCGTCTTCCGCCTGGACAACACCTGGCACGACACCGCCGAGGGGGTGGTGGGCAACTGGATGGGACTGATCTATCAGGTGACCCACAGCGACCGCAAACTGCCCTTCATGGACCAGATCGACCCGACGGACCCCCTGGGGCTGCGGCGGCGGCCCCCGCCCTGAGGGACGGCGCGCGCGGCCTCAGGCGCCTATGACCGCAATGAGCCGACCCTGGGGGCTGCGTGCGTCACGGCGCTCGGAGTTGAAAAAGCGCATAGTGCGTCTCCGGCACTATCACCCGGTGCGTTCAGGACCCCCTATGAAAACCGAAAAAGACAAAATGCTGGCTGGCGAGCCCTATGACCCGCGCGACCCGCGGCTCGGTGCCGAGCGCCGCCGGGCGCGGCTGCTGTTCAAGGCGCTGAATGACAGCCGCGACGATGAGGAGGCACAGCGCGCGCGCCTGATCGCGGAGTTGATTCCGGACGCGGGGTCCGGCATCTGGATCGAGCCGCCCTTCTACTGCGACTATGGCAGCAACATCAGGCTCGGCGCCCGGGTTTACTTCAACTTCAACTGTGTGATCCTCGATGTCGCGCCGGTGCGGATCGGATCAGGCGTGCTGTTCGGCCCTGCCGTGCAGGTCTACACGGCGACCCACCCGCTCGACGCCGCGCAGCGCCGGGCGGGGGTCGAGTCGGGGCGGGCGATCAGCATCGGCGACGACGTTTGGGTCGGCGGCGGGGCCATCATCTGTCCCGGTGTCGACATCGGTGCCGGGTCTGTGATCGGGGCCGGCAGCGTGGTGACGGGGGACATTCCGGCGGGCGTGCTGGCGGTGGGCAACCCCTGTCGGGTCATTCGCGAACTCTAAGCTCAGACCGCCCTGGCCAGCGCCCGTTGCTCGTCCTCGTCCGCGGCCGGATGGCCGTCGCTGTCGGCGCGCGTGTCCTCGTACCCCATCAGCAGGCCTCGTGCGAAGGCGTCTTCGTCGATGTGCGCCCCCAGGTGGCGCGCCAGGGTGCGCATGTCGGCCTCGGCATTGCCCAGGCAACTGGTGCCGCCGGGGGAGGGGGCCAGGTTGAAGATGATCCCGTCGCCGTTGGTGATCTTGGCCTCGCCCAGGTGCAGGGTGCCGGCCGCCCGGTCGATGAGCAGGGGCCGGACCCCGCCGAAACCCTCCGCATAGGTGATGTCGGCGGCGGTGAGGGAGGGGACGATCTTGCGGATCTCCCGCACGAAGAGCCGCCGGTTGAGCCCGGGGACCTCGGACAGGACGTTGCGCAGCAGGTGGTGGCGCAGGTCCGGGACCCGCAGCAGGTGGCGCAGCGTGGGGAGGACCTGGTGGTCGAGTCGCAGCACCTCGAAGAATTCCTTGACGGTCTCGCGGTTGCGGCGCTCCAGGAGCGGCAGCATGAGCGCGGTGGGTCCGAAGCGGGTCTTACCGCGCTCCTTGATGTCGTGGTCGCCGTGCACGGCGGCGAAGGGCAGCCGCGGGTTCTGGACCGTATAGACCTTGCCGTTCAGGGCCTCGGGGGCGAAATAGAAGGACCCGGCCAGCGGCAGGCAGGCGCAGTCGTGTCCCAGGCCCAGTTGCTGGGCCATCAGCAGCGAGTGCCCGCCCGCGCACACCACCACCGAGCGCGCCTGCAGGAGACCGCGGTTGGTCTCCAGCACATAGTCCGGGCCGGCGCGGTGGATACGCCCCACGGTGGTGGAGAACAGTTGCGTGATCTGCCGGTCCGTGGTGCGGTCCAGGCGCACGCAGGCGTGCGAGAAGGACTGCGCGAGGGCGGCGAAGTCCACCGCGCTGTAGTCGTCCGGGGTGCCGGTGGCGAGGATCTCCTCGCGCCGCCAGGTCCCGTCGATCAGGGCCACGTTGGGCTCCAGGTCCGCGATGGCGCGGCGTTCCAGGAGGCGCATGCGCGGGTACAGGTCCTTGAAGACCTCGTAGCGGCGGCGGATGTAGGCGCACTCCTGCGGGCCCACGCCCAGCACCATCTTGGGCATGGTAAAGAGGATGCGGTCGCGCTCCCGGGCGGGCAGGGCGCTTGCGTAGTTGACCACCATCGAGGCGGTGCGCCGCACCGCCCCCGCCTTCTCCAGGCTGTAGTTGGTCTCGATGTCGCCGCAGTGGATGGTCTGACTATTGTGGTGGGCGTGGGAGTTGACCTGCGCTGCGCCGTCGCACCGCTCCAGCAGACCCAGGCGTCTGAGGTCAGTGAAGCGGGCAAGTTCATAGAGCAGGGCCAGGCCGGTCACACCGGCGCCCACGATCAGACAGTCATACTTCGTCGAAGGGGTCATGGTCGCGGACTCCGGAGGCTACCGAACGGTGTCTCGATCAGAGCGGCGCCGCCGCGGTCGCGGCGTTTTGTGCAGCGCAGCAATGTCGACACCTTAGCCTAAGCGGGGACGCGGGGAAATCAGGTGAAACTGATTTGTAGTATTGGAGAAACAAATTTAATGCGGCTAAGCTGCTTTTTTTGTGGTAGTTGCGCCAGCAAAAACTACCAATCAAGTGTATTCTTAGTTTCAGTTGATCGTTACGGGAGAGAGGCAAGCAAGCCATGACAGCAACGGCTCGGTACCATGTTCCAGACCTCGAGGTTGGTACGCCGGCCCATGGGCGGGCCGGGGCGGCGACGCTTGGCTTTCTGGGCGTCGCAGAAGCGGGCGCCGGGGTCTTCGAGACGGTCCGGGCCGGCCTGCCCGCCACAGTCATCGAGCGTCTCGCCAAGTCACTGGAGCTGACCCAGCGCGACCTGTTGGGCATCGCGGCCATCGCCCCGGCAACCCTGACGCGGCGGCGGCGGGCCGCGCCGATGCGGCTGTCCGCGGCCGAGAGCGATCGGGTCTATCGCATTGCCGCCGCCTTTGAAGATGCCGTGCGGCTGTTCGAGGGCGACCTGGCCGCGGCCCGTGCCTGGCTCAAGGCGCCGGCCAAGGCCCTGGGGGGGCAGCCGCCGCTTGAGTATCTGCGCACCGAAACCGGAGCGGCCGAGGTGCGCCGTCTGATCGGCCGACTGGAGCAGGGTGTCTACACCTGATGCGGGTCTATCGCCTGGTCAAGGAGCGCTATGCCGCGTCCGCCCTGGACGGCAGCGGCGCCCGGACCTTCGGTGGGCGCTGGAACAGCCCCGGCACGGCCATGATCTACGCCTCCGAGAGTATTGCGCTTGCTGCGCTCGAGTTGCTGGTCCATCTGGGCCGCGGCGAGGTCTTGGACAGCTATCGCCTCTTCACGCTGACCCTGCCGGATCAGTCCATCCTGACCTTGGATGACGCCGCCCTGCCGGTCGACTGGCGCGCCGATCCCGCGCCGCGCGGCACCGCCGACATTGGCGACGGCTGGGTGGCGTCCGGCCGCTCGGCCGCGCTGCTGCTCCCAAGCACCATCATCCCGAGAGAGCGCAATTGCCTGCTGAACCCGGCCCATCCGCAGTTTGCGGCCATCGCGGCCGGTGCCGCCGACGAGCCCTTCGGCCTCGATCCGCGCCTGGTCGGTGGGGCGGCGTCCGCGAGTGGTGTCGGTTAGCGCTAAAGGAGCCGGGGCGTCTCGCCCCGACACGGGGGCGGGACGCCCCCGCTCCTTTCTGGTGCCGGTCCCGGCAGGCACCGCTATAATCCCAGGGTTTAGCCGCACCGCGGCTGCCCCATGCCAGTCTCCCCCTTATGAGCGACCTTCTCGACCAACTGCGCCGCCGCCGCACCTTCGCCATCATCTCGCACCCGGACGCGGGCAAGACGACACTCACCGAAAAGCTGCTGCTGTTCGGCGGCGCCATCCAGATGGCCGGCACGGTCAAGGGCCGCAAGGCGGCGCGCCATGCGACCTCCGACTGGATGGAACTGGAAAAACAGCGTGGGATCTCGGTGACCTCCTCGGTCATGCAGTTCCCCTACGGCGACTGCCTCGTCAACCTGCTCGACACCCCCGGGCACGAGGACTTCTCCGAGGACACCTACCGCACCCTGACCGCGGTGGACTCGGCCCTGATGGTGATCGACATCGCCAAGGGCGTGGAGGAGCGCAC
>Ga0247840_10005896_pt1 | contig 18053 bp, 17 predicted proteins | sample LaCruzMarch2015__FD_192404 | JGI IMG/M metagenome (GOLD analysis project Ga0247840, IMG submission 192404) | Freshwater microbial communities from meromictic Lake La Cruz, Castile-La Mancha, Spain - LaCruzMarch2015_17m | ecosystem: Environmental > Aquatic > Freshwater > Lake | place: Spain... | reverse complement strand
CGCCCCTGTAAACTCAACAGAGTTACCTCCTAAGATGGATATTGACATATTTACCCCTACGAGTGTATCTTCTGATGCCGATGTTGCATATGACCCAGCTGATATATATAGAGCAAAACTAGAAGGACTCGGAGATAAATTTGTATTATCGGCTACAAAATACATAGCCCTAAAAGTCACCCATGGCATATAATTAGAGGTGTCAATTCCAGAGTTATCCCCACTTCCGTTATTAGATACGTAGAAAACCTTAGTTCCCGATGCAACGCTCCCGATCACATCCCAACTAGACCCATTCCACTGGCTAACTACCTTAGTTGACCCGTCAATCTTCTTGGCCCCCACCGGGACGTTGCTGTCAGTCGTGCCATCAAACATCTTGGCAACAGAAGTGAAGCAGTCTCGGATATAACCAAGAAAGCTTAAAAGTGGGTTTGCGTTTTTTGGATTGCTAAAATCGGCCATATCAAATTCCTGTTACCGTGTAGTTAAAAGTCCCCGTAACCTTTGTGCCATTCTCATCGAAAATCCAAACTGTAAACTCCGTAGGATTCGGGACATCGTTAAAATCGTAAACAGCATATCTTGGACTTGTAGATTTTGGAGTGATATTGATTCCGTTAACGTCCACGAATCCAACCGTCAAAGGAACCGTTAATCCAGCATTGGCGTCAAGTACAGAAAGCTTCCCATTCTGCTGAATTTTCTTCGTAAAAATCTCTACCCTTGGCTTGCACCAAATTGCAGTATTTCCGTCACCATTGAATTTTACTATCAATTTTAAATATCTAACTCCTAATCCAATTTGGGTTAAGGCGCCCACATCTTGGTGATACGTCGCGTTGTCATTACTAAGAAGCATTATTGTTTGGCATTCTGCGTATCCAAGACCCGTTGTGCTTTTCAACGTTTCTTGAGAAGCTCTAAATTCTGCTTTTCGGTATTCGATCCCAAGATCAATAACTTCAATATATTCGCCATCTCCATCCGAAGTCGTCGCAATCATATTTGTGATATTATTGTATCCAAAATCATTCGAAAGATCATCTAAGGTTTTGGTCGTTGATTCGGTAGGATAAATATCAACAACGGCTTCTTCCCAAGTCGTGGTCATGTTTCCGACAGGTCCTAGAACCCATTGGCCATCCACATAAACGTCGTCAGAAGTTCCTGTGCCTGATATGAAAATCTCATCCTGGGCTTCAAAATTTGGCGAACCTGCAACCGTTGCCTCAAATGGAGAAGGTGGACTTCGCATGTCGAACTCGTTGACGGCGATGAGCCAATAATAGTTTTTTCCAATATCAGGTTCGTAGAAAGATATGAAGTTGGAAGTCGTCGTTCCGACTTTTGTTGAGTTCAAGAAGTCCTGTCCTTTGCGAACCTCGTAGTACTTTATTTTCGCTTCAGAAAATGGCGTTTCCCAACTCACATTGATGAACTGGTCGATGACATTAACCTTGATTCCTACGACCTGACATGGTGGATCTATAACCATATCCACAGTGACCGTTTCCGTGTCGCCATCAAGTCCAGTCACGGTGATCGTATAGGTGTCTCCTGTCCTTGGCAAAATACCCATGATGGCGAAGTCCGAACGGGTAACGTAGGTGTTCCATTCAGGCTTGGTGAATCCATCCGATCTTGAAACGTTTACGCGCCATTCAGTTGAAACTCCTCTCCAATCGGCATTAATTTGGGCCTTGATTGAACCGTCCGAATCCTTGACAAAATTGGCATAGCCCGTCAAGCCAACCACTGATTCCAGCAAAGTGTCACTCTCGAAATCAGGGATATTGTCGCCATCTTCAAGAATTTCCTCGCGGTATTCAATGGCCTTTATCTTACAGATGAAGTCCTGGGATTTGCTGATCCCAATAATCCTAAATTTCTTTATCCCTGTGGCTACCGTTGCCAAATTCCATGTGGACATGAAGGCTGGGTTTGTCGTCCAATTTCCAGTCTCCAATGTCAGAACTTGATAATCACCACTTGTTGCAGGAGTGGCTATGTTTTTTGACTCCAATGTGTCGTTTGCCTGGCGGATCAAAATTGAATAGGCCTTGGTCGATTCAAGGAAAACCTTTGTCCCCAAGTCAATGGTGTTATTCGTCGAAATCTTGGTCCGCCCAGAATACCCGTACTGCGGAACATCATGCGAGACGCCAACTACATCCCCGATTTGGCAATGCACGGCTTCAACGTCAGCATCGAACTCGCAAACCCGAAGGTTATATATATTGCTCCTGATAATCCGATTCCCGTATTTTCTGGCCTGATTCCTGTCCGTGCATCCAATCAAGGTGATCGGTATGGTTATATCGTTTTCGTTTTCAACGGTGCCATTGCGAACAACCAAGATTCTTCGGTCGTATTCAAGAAGTTCATCGTAATAAGTCACCTCGGCAACGTTCGCCCTTGCCTGACGGTCAACGTAGTACATATTGAAAGTCCCGGCAATGATGTTGCCCATTCCAAAGGTATAAACCATTTGGGAAACATCCTCGTAAATACACCCAATATTGGTACCCCTTGGCATGATGGCACCGTATCCGATCGTACCAATTTGAGCCAAAGCTTCATGAACTGTCGTTGAAGCATCGAAATAAATATTGCATTTAATTCCCTTCGTGTCGCAGAAATTGGCCCATGCGGTGAAGTCCGTCAGAACCATGCGAGTCGGGCTTAATCCACGCCCGTACATGGGATTAGTCAGCAAGTCATAACATGCCCATGCAGGATTGCTTGAAGCTCTTAAAGTTGGAGATCCAACCCCATATGCCCCTGCATAATGCTTTAAGTTTCCACGGTCAAGAACCATTGAAATAGCAGGTGATCCACCGTAAACTTTTTCAGTTGCAATGGACCGAAGCCCCAAAATCGAAGTGTAAGGGTAGGTAAAAGTACCCTCTACAATTTCCTGTATGAAGCTCACGCCAAGTTGATTTGCATTGCTTACGTTTCCAGAGATCTGAGGATATTTAATTAATCGAGTTACGCGAACATCCCACTTTGCGGCCAAGACAGTTTCTTGGACATGGCGAAATTTAAGAGTATCAGGAGACTGTCCGGTAACATAGAACCCTGCGTAAGTCTTAGTCTCGACCTCATCGTGATAGCCAACAACTTGCTTGAACTGCTCAAAGACAACTCCATTTACATTTTCTGCCTGAGCCAATTCCCTAGTTGAAAAAATTGGGTAAGAAAAGTTATCCAATTCTGAAACTCCAGAATTTACGCGCACAAGGCTATTGGCATAACCACAAAGTTCGCTATAGGCACCGTAAACATGCTTAGTAACACTGTTTGTCATTCCGTCAAATGCAGTCCAAGTGCTACCACTTCCATTTACCCTAAATTCAATCTTGTAACCTGTATCCAACTGCCCGTATCCTTCACTATATGAATACAAACCGCCTGGCATGATTATTCCAACTGCTATCTTGGTGACTGCGTTTCCGCTAGTCGTCATCGTGAATTGATACTCTTCTGGATTTAAGGCTATATCGTAAGCCTCTCTAAGCTCCATGTTTACAGGAGTTTCAAAGATGGAATCGCTGAACTCTGGAATAACTGCTTGCGTAATATCGCCTTGGCGATAGGTGTAGTCGACCGTTCCATCCACAGAAACATCGGCAATTGCAATGTTATTAACTTTTAAATTAGTTATCGCATTTGATTCGCCTTCCGTCAAATGAAAAAGAACATTCAAAATATCCTTGTTACCTTCGTAGGTGCGATATTGGGAAATGACCTGTGGTGTGATCATGGTCTTCCCATAAATAACGCTGGCCGTCAATCCTTCTGTCGTCTGGTTTCCTGATGGATTCCATCCGTAGGTGTTTGAGTCAGCGAGCGATTCACCTCCGAGAGAATTGGCTCCCATCTTGGCCGTTGGGAAAATTGCGTTTACTGCCAAAGTTCCCGCAATAATTACGGCACCTGCGGCGACATAACCTGCCATTGTAGCTCCTCCAACTGCGGCCGCAAATCCAGAACCTGCGCCTGAAGCGAAGAATGCTGCTGCTCCACCCATTGTGAAATAAGTTGCGACGATCATTACTACAACCATTGCAACCATTCTTAACACCCCCTTGGCACCTCCGCTACTGCTTCCTGCAATTCTTACGGCAATGGTGATATGGTCTTCTGCCTTAACCCGATATTCAAGATCAAGCTTAACCTTTCCGTTTACGACGATCTCAAGAACCAAATCGTCTTTCTGATATTTTTTAGCGATTTGAGCGAGCGTCTGGCCTTCCAGTGCAGTTGCATAAATCCTGCCATCGTGAGCATCAAATTGATTTGGGGCATATATCAACCGAGCCATTTGTAAGCCCCTTTAATGCGGTGCTTCCAGTAAATATCATCCAGTCGGCAAATCGCGCTACGCTGATTTTGGATGGAATGGACAAAAGTATTTCCGTCCAAGCAAAATCCAACATGGTTGATCGATGTCAAATGCTTTGGGCTCATGGCCATGGCAACAATATCTCCCATCTGGTACGGAGTCTTTGCGCTAACCCATCGACCAGATTTGACTCCGTTTCCCATTTCCTTTGAGACGGAATCCGTATCGTTCGACGATATTGGATAATCAGGCAAAATTATATTGTAAATTTCATAATACAGGATGCAAATTAGGCCCCAACAATCGCACCCATCGAATGTTCTTCCTCGATCAACGAATGGAATGCCGACAAATTTATCCATTAATAAATCCTTAACCCGTCATAGCCAATGGAAGGAAAACCGCCATATCTTGCGCTATTATTCAACGCTCGACATCTTGACAATGATCTATCGCAAATCGTTTCAGCTCCTGCATACCCGCAAAAAACATCTTTGAATTTGAACCTGCAAAAGTTCTTTAGGCATTTGTTTTTAGGGAATGCCAAACGCCAAAAATCCATGGACGATAGGGTAAAAGTAACCCATTCGTCAGTGCACGAAGTCCCCGAGACTCCGAACTGCATGGTGATATAAGTGCTTTCCTCGGATAGATTTGCGGCGTTAATGACATGCAAGGTTACAGTAGCATCCAATCCACCATCCGCTTCATCAATATATCCCTGTACAGAACGCCCAATGTTGCAAACCCGAAGCTGAACGCTGGGTAATTCCCCCTTTGATGGGTCTCCAAAATCGTCAATTTCAAAAGGAAAGGCAATCCAATTCTCAACTGTTCCAGTGGATGGATCTCTCCAAGCAATGTCAACCTCATTGGCGCAAAGGCGCATGGGGATGACAAGAACATCTGGAATTTCAACCTTGATAACGGGTATGATAACCCCTTCGCCCTGCCAGCTATTTTTGGCTGAAACTAGTCCTGCTGGAAGGCTAAGCATTTGGTATCTCGTGAAGCTCGATGGAAGTCGATCTTCGCCCGTTGAAAACGTGCTTAGATGATAGGGTGCCCAATGGGAACCGGACCTTGTGGACCACTGCCGAAACTGGATTGATCCAGTTAAACGGCTCTGCGCCCTGAGATATGAAAAATTCCTTTAAAGTTTGAAATTCAGTCTCCTTCATGTTATTCCAGGAAAGCGTAAACTTGTGCTTACCAATGGTCGAGGTCCTACGGGCAAACTCAATACCATTCTCAAAGTTGGTTACAATCGTCTTGTGAATGTAGTCCTCATCCGACGGGAAGTTAGGAGCACTTATGGACGGAAAGTTGTTCATGCCAATGCCCCTCTAAGCATATCCCTAGAGCCGTTCTTGTTGCGCATGATTTGGTCTATGACTATTGTCATAATTTGGTCGCCACCATTGCTCTTTGAACGAGCTTGTGTCACTTCAAGTTGCTGGCCAGAATTGTTGATAATCTCGACCTTTGAAGATGTTGAAGATTTTTGCAATCCTCCTGCATTAGACATGTAGTTGTCGCCCATGCCCATGCCTCCATCTGCGCTTGCACCAGTACCTACTTGAGCAGGGGCAGTGGCGAACATCGTCCCAACCTGAGTAACCAAACCTATTGCCATCCTTTGGGCAATTATCTTGGCCATTGCATCGTAGACTGAATTTAAAATATTCATCATCACATCTTTTAAATTTATAGTTCCCTCCTTCAATTGCTGAAACATCAATTCAAATCCAGATGTGAAAGCCTTGGTCAATGAGTCTGCCGCATATTTACCCAAGGCAACGATGTCACCAAAGTTTTTATCAAAATCTTCCTTGGCTTTTTTCATTGCAACTCCCCAAGACTCACCAAATGTTTTTGGCAATGCCTGTATTTTAGATTCTGCGTCAATTAATCCTTGAACATAAGCTTGCACTGACTCTGGAAGTTCTGAGACTTTCTTTTTTCTAGTTCCTTCATCATATTGTTCATTAAAAGCCATAGTTACTGCCTTATTTGCAGTGATTTGAGTTCCTTGAATTTTAGCAATTGCCCCTCTAGCTTTATCAACTGACGCATCAACAATGTCGCTGAATGTCCTTGAGGCAGGGTCCTTCAATGCGTTTTGCAGACTCTCAACCTCTGTAGTCAAATCTGCGATTTGAGTCTTTAAAATATTCATTATAGCACCACTCCACAATGGCTCACCAGTAGCATGATCTCGCACATTATTTACCTGAGTTACCATTTGATTCCGCAAATCATCTCGTAATTTTTGCAAATCTTCCATTTTAGATTGCAATGTGAGATTTAGAGACTTTTTTGCTTCAACGTCTGCATCCTCAACAAACAAAGCCTTAACCTGTTTCCATGCAGAAGTTGCTTTGTCGCGAAACAAAAAGAACGATTCAGCCGCTATTTGCATCTGAGCATTAATTATAATTCCAAGTATTTCAAACCCTGCAATAGCATCATTTATTACTATCAACAACGATCCAAATGCACTATTTGAGCCTGTGCCCATACCAGACAATTGACCCATCAATTTATTTATTTCTACAATACCTTTGGCAAATGAATTATAAAAATCAATACCGGCTTTAATTAGATAATCAAATTCACCACCAAGATTAGAAGCATAAAAAGCCATTTTATTAAACCATCCAGTAACTTCCTCCAATCCTCCCTTTAATTTATCAAATGCCGATCCGCTATTTAAAGATTCAATAAAATTAAACCATGCTGTCTTTAGGCGAACCATTCCACCCTCCCATGTTTTACCATAGTTTTCAATAGCCTCGTCGGCTCCTTGTCCCAGTATCCGAACCGTGGCCGTGGCCATGGCCTTAGCGTCAACCTCCATGCGCGTCATGGCTTGCTGGAAAAGCTCTGGGCTCTTGTACCCAAGTTCCTCTGAAAGCTTCTTAGATATTTGAGGTAGCCTTTCAGCTAATTGGTTAAGCTCATTTTTTTGGGCGTTTGTTATTGCCGTAATTTGTCTCATTGCAACGAGCACTCGTTTCAAGTCGGCTTCCGTAAGTCCATATTTTACTGCACCGCCAATCAGGGCTTTCATGGCTTCCTCGGTAGGCTTTATTCCTGCACTAACGAGGCTATGGAACGAATCGGTCATGGCCTCAATGGACTTCACTGGATTGGCAGCTTGGAATTCTCGCACCCATTTAAGAGCGTCTTCACCAACCTTCATGTTACCACCGAACAATCCTGCGAGCTTGACTTTCATCTGCTCAAGCTCGGAATTGACGCGGATAAATTCTCGACCAACTACCGTCCCAAGGCCGACCAAGGCAAATTTCATCAACCCAAGAGAGCGTGTTACACCGGCAATTGGCTTGGTGGCCAAATCAATAGCCCGCAATGTAATGCTAACTTGAGAACTCATTTCTGTGCCTTCCTTGCAAAATAGTTGATCATGATTTTTTCAATAACTTGAATCTTCTTGATCATCAATTCGTCCATTTCAATCTGAATGCCATCTAGGATATATTTTACTGCCGTGTAGTCTAATGCGATAGGGCCATTGAACCCCATCCTCCATTGCCCACCTATCGCTTCCCATATTGAGATCATTTCGTAAACCTCGCCGTCAATTTCGGGTGGCCTAGAATCGCAACTACCACATGGTGGATTTTCATCTGTTTTTGAATGTGCAAACTTGCAAAGCCTGCACTTCTCATTTCCAGAATTTTCGCCTATGAGCCAACTCCAATACTCTCCGACTTTTTTTCGACAACACCCCCGAATGACAATGCCAAAACTTCTGAAACGAAAACCAAAGATTCGGCCATCCCGCAATCTTCTAACCCAACATGGTCGCAAATTGCGTCAACCATTTCTGGTGGAGGAACGAACTTAGCGGTCCCTTCTCCATCTCCCCTTTCCATGATAAATCGGTAGATATCGACCTTGAACTTTTCGCGAATCTCGCGAAGGTCCTTACGGGTAAGTGCTCTTGGTGATTTAGAGTGCATAGGAAGTTTGGTCATTAATAAGGGTTACGACAATCGGGGCATTTTCGGAAGAATCTTGCCAGTAAGCTTCAAATTCAATATTATAATTAACTGGTCCTGCTCCATTACGTGAAACTGGTTTTTGCGGGAAAACTACTTCTGGTAAAAGGAAAGTCAGTGTATCATTTCCTCTGGTCATGGTGATCTCGATGCTTGTCTCCGTATTGTTTTTTGCCATGTTGTAATATGTCAAGTCACGGAATAGCATGGTGGCACTTCCGTTTACTTTGAGCATGCCCTCTGGGGCTTCAACTCTGCGGCCATTGCTAGACAGCGTATATTGATCCTCGGCAATTCCCTGCTCAACATTTATCGTACAATTCATGGCAGTCGCAATAGCCGATCCACCCTGTTTTAAGACAATATCCTTGGCTTGAAATTTGCGGTAGGCCGGAACAACTGGTGATGCGTCGACTGTGGAAGTTGCAGTAATCTCGTCCTTGCCAATCATGGACATGGTAGCGTTCATTTCCTGATTCACTTGGAAGTTGAAGCTCATCTTATTTACCTTCAACCCTGTCCATTGGAAATAAAGATTTTTATCAGCAAATCCACCCTCAAGCCACATCGACGGGTTATCGTTTACAGGTTTAAATACATGTGTATAAGGAGCACTTGCTCCAGTGGTTGTAGGAGCCCCAAAATTCATGGTAAGCCAATATCCGAAGGCAACGGCCTCAACTGGGACAACAATATCTCCGGAAGCATTTACGTTACCAAATGCCGGAGCTTGCGCCCAGCGCTTACCTGCACGGATAACCTCTGACGTGATCATGTTTTCATCCAGGCCCAGGCCATTGCTGATAAACGGCAATGCGATTGTGGTGCCAGCGGTGATCGTAGGCTTAACACCATACGTCGTTTCGTAAATGAATTTTAGGGTTTCATAAAAACCACGTGCTGTTTCGGCCATTTTAGTTTATTCCTATTGAAAAGCCCATAACAGTTTCGACCGTAACCGAAACATTGAGTGTTGCAACGTGCAACGGGTAAAAGTTGGATATATCATAGGTAATTCCTATCGAATCTGCCACTGCATTCTTGCCTTCAGCATGTTTACGCAAATTATTAATTACAAGGTTAACCATTTGGTCCAAAAGATAAAAGCCCTTCATTTCGTTGGCGCTAGTATTTTGGTAATCCTCGAAAAGCTTCTCAACGATGGCAACGTCAATATCGAAGTGGAAACCAACCTGAGCAACTCTCATCCCCGTTTCAACGCTGGACGGCGAGATCATCAAGAATGGCGCATCTTCAATGCCCAATTCGTTCGCACGAATGTGACCAATGACGGTCGTCAATTGTTTGTCGAAATTGTCCGTGCAAAATTGCTGAATGTCGTTATCCGCTAAAAGCGAATCTCGGAATGTCGCAATTAAATCGGCGAAGGTGAACGATGTGTGGATCATGCGAAATATTTCCTTCCAGTGGAGTAATATCGACCGGCGAATGAGCTTGCGTTGGCTTTGGCTGTTGTGCTGTAGGTTGTAGTCCTTCCTGCGGCCTTGGCCCTTGTTTCTTCACGATCCAAGTGCCTTTTAATCCGCTTAGCAAAATTCCTTCGGAAGTCAAAAACTATTTCAGTTTGGTGGGCTTTTAGATATGTGTCTATTGGGTTTCTTTTTGGGATATTGAGCTTGGACTTCTTTTCTGAGATTCCGATGCCCATAGCTCCAAAGTAACGCCTCATTTGCGGAGTTACTTCATCGAAAGATCTTCCCTGCTTTTTATCCCAAAAATGTCCCAAAGCTTGAGTTATAGCATATCTTGCCGCTCCCTTAACTTGAGACGGCATTAAGTTGTTCATGAATGCAGATTTTCTTGTTCTGGTATCAATAAACCCGAATTGATAAGCCAATGGGTAATCGGCATTAACGGCATCTGCTGAGGTGAACCTCAACGCATTCCAAAGAGGTGGTTTGCCTGCCTTTTTGGAATACCAAGGCAACGCTGTTTGATGATCGTGCTTATCTCGATTTAGCCTTTTCCATGCCTCTTTTTTGGGACTTCTTGGAATGGCTTGTATCAAATCAATTCCGTTGGAATCAAGCATCTGCTTCAATGGACCCTGCCTCTGCATGTATTCTTTCAGCTTTCGCCTATGCTGATAAACGGTATCCCTTATGGCCTCGGAGGTGATTCTCCTGTTTTTGGACATCAAGGACTGCATCACGGGTGAAGATTCATCGCGAAGATCTACTTGGAAGTCCATCATTGGATTCTGTTCCTTCGATACTTCTCGCGTGCGGTGCACCCAAAGGTCCACATCCCGTGCTCGCGTTTCATCTGCTTAATATTCCAAGTTGTTCCATCCGATTGGCGCAACTGCTCGTACATCTTGGGATTTGACCCAAACCAAATAGACGAAACGTAAAAATTGGCCTGAGAGCTTATTCCAGTGCTAAAGTCGGCCTCTAAATTAGCACTGGTATTAAACGAGTCGATTTCGACTGAACCTGTTACCGTGATTTCCTTGCCAGAATAGTCAACGAAAACAAGATCTTCCTCGATTGTTTTAGAACCAAGGAAGATCCGTTTCACATCATCTGCTAGTCGGTCGTGGAAGGACAAGGATTAAAGGTTAGTGAGCTTCCAACCGGCGGTACTGTTCATGACCGCTTCGTAGCGCCAATTGCGGTTACGAATAACGGTTCCACGGGTCTGAGACTCGTAGTAAGTTTCAGTTCCGATTATGGAGTCTTCAACGTAGTTGATCGTCACGCCGTAGTGAGGACCACCCGCAAATCCGGCGCCGGAGATGAACAAAAACCCCTTGTCGTTATCCCAAATGTCGGCACCAACAAAGGTCAAACCTTCGTTCGCGGTATTCACGATGCCACCGGCGATCAAAATGCGGGGAACTTCAAGGTACATGCGAACCAACCCGATCTTGGCGTCCATAGGCAGAACCATAGGATTTATCGTGTATTTGGCGTTGTCGATAAATGCGGCGGTTTTCAGCACGTCATTCAATTTTTTCTCGGTCAAAACCAAAGTGTCAGGTTTCAATCCGCAACGTTTACGCACGGTTTCGATTGCATCGTTAACGTCATCTCGTGGAGTAGCGGAAGCATAGGTACTCCAAGCATTCGTGACGGCATGAGCCGTTTCAGCGTAAACTGTATCTCTGTGGCGAATTTCCTGCTCAAGTGCCATGGTTTGAAGAACTTGATTATTGACCACCATTTCGGAATCAATATAGTTTTCATATTGCTTTGCGAAGCTGTCATCGACAACGCCTTCAAGACCGTATTCCTTGCAGGTGTAAGAAGCTGAACCGAAAGACGTATCAATGCGGTTGTATCCAGAACGGGGAGCACGTGCTGTTTCGGCACGTTTCATCAACTGCTCTGCTGTCATCTTTGCATAAAGACCATTTGGAGAAGTCACCTTTTCCAAAGGCATGATTTGAAGACCCACATATCCAAGAGATGCGGCCTTCTCATCGAAGGCTTTGGCTAGGGCATAAAGGTCGGGACGTAAGACGTCGCCTGAAACTTGCTGAGGCATTTTTACTCCTTAAGATAAGCTTGTGGGTAGAACTTCAAAAATGGAGCCTGCCCCACTGGCCGCTTCCAATGCGATAAAACGAGCGGTGTAAGTTCCGCCATCTATCTTTGTAACTTTGCCGGAAGCTCCACCATAGAGCACGTCCAACTTGGTAATTGAGCCTACGGCGATGGCCTTGAATGAGCCTGCGCTAGCCAAAAGGCGAACAGCAACATTTTCTCCCAATGCGGCATTGGCTTCGGCGAAGCCTACGGCCCATTCATTTGCACCGGCAACATCGACACCAGTCGAGGTGAGCTTAACGCGCATATGGCGGGCGATGGCCGCATCTGCTTTGAATGTTTTTACACCTGAGGTATTGAACTGAGACATTATTTGCGTCCTACAAAAGCTTTGTAAAGTTCGGGATAATTTTTTCCAGCCAATGACATGGCAGATTTTTGGTCTTTGCCTTCGGCCTTGAATTTTTCGATTGCTTCCAAATATGTCTTAGGTGCATTTTCGGCATGAGTCGAATGATCACTAAAAGTCACTGGATTGGAACCAGTCATGGGCTTGGCGAGTTTTTCTTTCAAGGAACTGATCTCGGCATCTTTTGCCTCGATTTCTTTCTTGAACTGCTCGATCTCTAAATTCTGCTTACCCAATAGGTTCGCGGAAAATTCTTCAATGCCCATTCCTTTCTTAAAGCATTGCAACACAAACTGAGCATCAGAGCACATTGCGCTCATATTCTCAATTACAGCCGATACGTCGGCACTCTTTTGGCTTGGCGCGTCGGCCATAATAATCTCCCTTTTAGAAAAAGAGGTTGAAGTGTTAGGCACAGCGCCGAACAAAGTGAAGGAAACTTCCATGATAGGAGCGTTTCTAAATACTACTATTGGCCCTTGGTGAGTGAATCCGTCCACTTCAACCGAATGGCCTTCTTTAATTTCTTCAACGTCGGTTTGACTATCGTTGAAACGGAGAGAACATTCCATAAGCCCTTTCATGGACTTGACGTATTTTGCATGTTCATTATCAATGAACTCGCCTGACATTTTAACTTTGACATCTTTGGCCATGGCTTTAATTCGGCCACAACCCTTCATCGTGTCGTGGTCAACCAAGGCAGGGATCTCGTCCTTGTACATTTTCAGGGACGAGGCTTCAAAAACAAAAGCTCCCCAGTACCAATGTTTTACTGCTTGCCCCAATTGATATGGCTCAAGCTCAAATGATCCAGCCTCTAGCTCCTTTACGGAACCATTACCAGCACGGAAGCGGAATGCCTCACTCGGTGCTTGGGTTTGCAACTTGTTGCTCATCTTGGAAAATCTCTGGCTTGAATTTGACGTTTGTGCCTAATATATCACGGGAACTGTAGTCTTCTCCTGTGGAGTTTACAATGTTACTGGCTATTTTTGACGCCAACATGATTTCGGTTTGACGCTGATCCATGATTTCGTCCCATTCCTTCCCGTCCGCGTGAGCCGAGTCACGCAAAGTTGAAAGCCCTGCCCCAATCTTTTCGATCTCGGCCTTGATTTCCTTCAATGGGTCCACGCTGATCATCTTGGGAGGAACCGCGTTTATTTTGTATTTCCGTTCTGGCAAATTTCCAATTCGTATCTGGTCTTCAAGGAACCAAAAGAAAATCTTTTCAAGGACCTCGCGAACCATGACATTATGCTCCCTCTTAAAGTTCTTGTCGGCCAATTGGAGCGAGGCCCGGGCGCTAGAAAAGTTGGTCTTCGAGAAGTCCATACTCGTAATTTCCAACGGCATCCCGAAGGGGAGCCCAACAAAGCGAAGCATCTGGGTCACGAATGGCCCGAATTGCTGGCCTGATTGCTGAGCACCTAGCACCTTTGCACTCTCTCCAACATCCAAATATAAGGTAGATCCTGGCCTTGTTTCCTCGACCTGCATGGATCTCCCCTTGGAGTCGTAAGCCGTTTCAGTGTCCAGAATATCTGGTCCACCCTTCTGCTCAATCACCATAACATGAGATGCGGATACCTTCTGCTGGATTACGGAGGCTTCGATGAATCCATCAATGTCGTCGAACAGGTCAATGCAACTAGCAAAAGCACTAACGCCACGGGTCATTGAGATTCGGCTTCGCTCTGCAACGAAAATGCAGTCCTCTGCGCGTATAACTGCGGCCTTGTTGATATCCTGATTGTGTTGCATCGCGGCATCTTCATGGGGGAATACATAGAACTCAACTGGACGCCCAAAGGCATCCACCCGCACCCCGTTAATCACGTTGCGGTCACTGCGAAGCGATGAAGGAGTCCTAATCTGATCCGACTCAATCAACTGAATCGAGCCATTTGATATCCGAACTATTAAAATGTCGCCATCAATTTTTCTTGACCGGAGAATGATTCTTTCGAGCGCCTGCCCATTGCATAGGCCCCTTATTTCCGGCGATCCGCCCCAATATTCTTCCCAAAGCTTTTCCGTCAGGGCGTCAACCCGCTTGTTTCCCGTGCTAACCTGCAATTTAATGCCAACACCGAGAATGCAGTCAAGCATTCTGTCCATCACCGATTTGGCGATGTAATTATCACGATCAAGTTGGCGAACCTGTTCTCGAAGAATGGTCATTTCGGTGGACGCCATGTGCGCATCACCGGACCCTTTACCGGCTTGGCTCTGAGGACCCAAACGGCGATTCTTTCCGTGCTTGTAGCTCAACGCCGAACGGGCAGCCTTAACTTTTACAAGTGATTCTGGATGGAATATTTCCCTATAGCCATCAACCAAGGAAGTTAGCGTGTTTTTAATCCCCATGGCCTATTCCCTTATGTGCCTAGCAACAACTCGGCGATTTATCGAAGCACCCGCATTAATGGTCTTGATTTCGTCGATGGACTTGCGCACCCTAGCAAGCTGATCCCTGTACATGATCTTTCTATTGCCCAACTCGTAGTCTGGCATGCTAGCCAAGGTCAATTCTGCGATCACCAATTGCCGTTTAGCCGTATCATAATCACCGGCAACGATGGAAAGCTTTACCTCATTTATTTCAGTTTCCAACTGCTCTTGTGTGAGCCGATTTTCTGCCAACAAGGTAGCCATATCCGCCTCGGACAAAGGCAATAATCGAATAAACGTCTTCTGCGCGGCGCTAAAGCCGTTTTGCGCCATGAGCAAATCAATGCCCTGCGCCTCGGTGATCGTATCCTCATCAATCAAGGTCTGAATGATGTTGAGTTGTGACGTTAATAATGCCATATTTTTATACTAGTCAAAAAAGTGTTTATGGAATCGCCAATTTTACAAACTTAGCTCATTTTCATTCCAAAGCGCAATTTTGTATCTGTGACGGCAAATAGGAAATCGGCAAATCCGATATTGAATAGGCCCTTGGGTCGAAGTCGCGACCGTGGAAGCTCTACCGCACCTTGGGCATTTGGGAATTTCCTTGTTCGGAGCCCTTGTCCCCTGCAATATTGGCAACTTTGGAGGCAATGGCTTCTCATCTGTAAACTGCCCCTCTAGTGCTAAAGAATCCACCATGGGTCCTTTGCGATCTTGGTGGGGCGACGTTCCTTTGGCTGGATGGAATGGCTGGCTCTGGGGCTTTGAGGACTTGATGATTCCTCTCTGATTGTTGTTGTTCACGATTTTGTTTCCTTTTTTCGCGATCCCTTAAAAAATACGAAGCGGCCACGTTGTACCCGCTAATGTCAAGATAGTCGTTTCTTCTGCTAACCTTAACCCATTGGAACGACTCCCCCAAAGGATCATAAATGCGCTTTTCTGCTGTTAAGTGATTAATCCATGTAATATCTACATCATTTGGCACAAATCTGTATCCATCTATGTTTGGCGATTCAAGTTGGTATCTGTCGTGGACCAATGCCTTCACCGAATCGGACTCGATAAAAAAAATCGGAACCCCATCATCTTGATTTCTTACGGACACAATTCCGTCGATCTTGTAAATCTCCTTTCCAAGTTTCATCTTAACAATTTGCTCTTTAGTTCGACCCAATAGCCCATGCCAAGTTCGATTATTTTTTAGCCAAGCCTTAATCACGTCTGGAATGTAACCGCAATCAACCAAACGAAAATCTGCGCTCTTTGTTCCGCCAAGCTCGGACGCCCAACCTTCCATCGCAATATCGTTGGCCTCGTTCAGCATGTTCATAACTCCTGAATTAGAGTCCTCCCGCTGATCAACCGTTCCATAATCAATAACTATGGAGCGCATGGTCGTCAGGTTGTAGGCTTCCGCTTGAAAGAAGCAATAGCCTTTCTGAATATCCACACCGAACGTGATGACATCTGCCCAATCGGGGACCATGCGAAGCGGATACCGGCATTCAGCCGACAATTTCCGCAATCTTGAAGCCGTTAATTGGTCACGGACAACATCTTCGTCATCCCATGGTAGCGCCCATTTTGATTGTGTCATGGCCTTTTTCTTTTCCTTGTCCTCCGAATTATCGGCCTCCCATTGCTGGCCTGCTGTCTTGGACAAGGATTGCATTGGTGAGTGGAGTACATTGTAACGCAAGCCGAATGTCTTTGTCGGAGGAACTGGTCCATGAACAACGCCAAATTCATCGACCGTCTGGCCTTTATGGATCAGGAGTGGGCTTTGAAGGGCCTCTAGTCGGTCCCCGTTAGTCCATAGATGATCGCATCCAGCACATTGATAACGAGCTGTTTCTTCAGCTGATGTTTGGGAGGTAGAATCGAACTTTAATCCCTCGCGTTCCAAGGTTTGCCATGTGTGGCACTTTGGGCATGGAACATAAATCTCACTTCCGGTCCCCATGATCATGGCCTCTTGCCAAATTCTGCCTGATTCATTTGAAACGGTGCACTCCATTATGATATTTGAATCCTCAAAGGAGTCGGCACGCATCATAATAAGAGAAACTGGGTCCGACTCGCGCCCTTCGCACCTAGCCGAGTCCATTTTGTCAACCTCGGTCAATAGGATGTTGGGTGCCGTGTGGCTAGATTTGTTCGCCGCCCCACCACCGGAAGCCATGAACCTTAAGGTGGTACCATTTTTAAACTGGACGGCCTCAAACTGTCCACCCTTTGACCCTGCGCCCGTATCAGGGAGGAACCCAGCGTAACGCGAATCCTCGATCACTGGTTTTAGTTTTTCATTCCACATACCAAAGGCCATTTCCATAGTTGGTAGCCCAAAGATCACATCTTCTTTTTTCTCAAATAGAAAATAAAGCAATGGGATGTTTGTTGAGATCGTAGTTTTTCCATTTTGAGTTGGACCAAGGATGGCAATTTTTCTCCAATATGGATTTTCTATTGCGTCGAAAATAAACTTGTTGAATGGGGCATAGGATGTCTCGTACATGAGCCCCTTCCTTGGCCCCTTAGGTAGCCGGAACTCTGCTTCGGCGAATGGTTGCAAAGCCCTTGGAACTATCGGGTGGAGAAGTTGAAGGAACTTGCTGAGCGATGGCTTGCAATCATTCATTAGGGTCGCCCTGCTCATCATTCTTCCACATTCATATTTGATAGTTCTTTCAAAATTGAAACAACTTCATTTTGTAGCAATTTTTCAATGACATTAACGTCGTGTTCCTTTGCCAATTTTACGGCCAATTTTTTAGGCATGGCTTGGAATGCTGAACGGCAAAATGATCCTGCCTTGTTTACAAATTCATCATGCGCCCGAAGTTCAATCAATTCGCCCTTGCGCCTTTGGATTTCTAGCTCAATTTTGTCCCCTTGAAGCTTCCTCTGTCGGTCAAGATTGTCGGAAAATGGCTCGTTGGGGTCATCTGAATCGTCGTCCAAAGGCAGTGCCGTATTTGGATTTCTCTGATCCTTAGAGGTTTTTTTCCCTCGGTTATCAAGGCCCCCCCGTTTAACCACCCAATCAATGACTTTCCGCGTGTCAAATCTCTTTTTGTTTCCTTCTTGTACATGTGGCATTCCTTCGCTAACGAATTTTGAAACGATAGCGCCAGAAACGGATAGAACTTTTGCAAGTTCCGCCGCTTGCATGGAACGGTAAAGTTCGTATGTATTTTCGTTCATGTGCTCATCTTACAAAGTTAAAGTAGTTTACAAGATTGAGGCTTGAGGCGGTGTAGGGGAGAGTTAAGTGCTTGAAATACATGCTAACTTAAATTTTAGTTAAAAAATTCGTGCGCGGAAAAATTGGGCGCCTCTACGCGATC
>Ga0247840_10005894_pt1 | contig 18059 bp, 17 predicted proteins | sample LaCruzMarch2015__FD_192404 | JGI IMG/M metagenome (GOLD analysis project Ga0247840, IMG submission 192404) | Freshwater microbial communities from meromictic Lake La Cruz, Castile-La Mancha, Spain - LaCruzMarch2015_17m | ecosystem: Environmental > Aquatic > Freshwater > Lake | place: Spain... | reverse complement strand
CCACCCATCAGAAAGCCGTATTCTTCCACGATAATGGCATAGATGAAGTCTGAGTAGGGGTGAGGCAGGAAATTGCGTTGGGTTGATTTTCCGGGGAGTTTCCCCAGCACTCCGCCTGTGGCAATGGCGATTTTGCTTTGTTCAACCTGGTAGTCTTCATCGCTTGCTTCGCCATTGGTGAAATTCTCGATGCGGTGCTTCCAGGTGCCAAGACGACCTTTGGATGGTGATTGAGAAATGATCAATAATAGGATGAAAAGGGCGGCCATCCCTACACCTACCAGCGAAAGCAGGTAGCGGATATTTACCCTGCCTACGAAGAGCATCACGAAGGAGGTCACAAAGAGCAGGGCGGCTGTCGAGAAATTCTCAGGCAGGATTAGCCCGCAAATGATGATGATGGGTAACAACACAGGCAGGAAGGCGCCTTTGAAATCTTTGATGTTGTCTTGTTTCTTGCTTAATAGCCTGGCCAGGTACATAATCAGGGCCAGCTTGGCGAAGTCTGAACTTTGGAATGTGACATTGATTATAGGTAATGTCAACCAACGTGATGCTTCATTCAGGTGTGTGCCGGTGAAAAGTGTGCCGATTAACAACAACACTGCCGCTGCGATGGCGCCCTGTGAGATGCGGGAGTAATAATTGTATTTTAAACGATAGGTCAGGAACATCAGTCCAAAGCCAAAAAGCAGGATAATGAGGTGTTTCAGAAGGTAATACTCGGTATTGCCACCTTGTTTTTTGAAAGCCAGGGTGCCTGTTGAGCTGTAAACCGCCAATACTGACAATACCGACAGTATGACGACGACCACCCAAATGACCTTATCCCCTTTTATATTTTGAAAAATGTTTGACACCAGTTTGCTTTCTTATGTTTGGATATTTCTTTTATAATTTCCTGACTGCCTCTTTGAATTGCTGGCCTCTTTCTTCGAAATTTTTAAATAGATCGAAGCTGGCACAGGCCGGTGACAAGAGTACTGCATCCCCTGTTTTTCCTGCTGTGTAGGCGAGCTGTACTGCCTCTTCCATGGTCGTTGCTTCCAGGAATTTCGGGACTTTACCATAGAAGGCTTCGATAATCTTATGATTGTCAAGCCCAAGGCAAATCAGCACCTTTACTTTCGCTTTCACCATTTCCTCCAGCATGGCGTAGTCATTGCCTTTGTCCAGGCCACCAACGATCCAGACTACCGGTTTCGTCATGCTTTCCAGGGCATACCAGGTCGAATTGACGTTGGTCGCTTTGGAGTCATTGATGAACTCTATGCCATGAATATTTCCTGCGGATTCCAGGCGATGTTCCACATTCTGGAAATCCGAAAGACTGTCCTTGATGCTCTCTTTCCGGATATCCAGCGTCCTGGCTGCGATGGCAGCAGCCATGGAGTTGTAGATATTGTGCTTGCCTTGTAATGCCAAAGCCTCTAAGGTCATTTGCATGGGGTTTGATTGTATATTGATAATAATTTCATTTCCATTTAAATAGGCACCTTCATTCAGGATGGATTTCTGGATAGAAAAGGGGAAAAGATTAGAGAATATCCTCCGGTCTTTGATGCCCCTGATAATCACTTCGTCGTCCATGTTATAAATGAAGTTGTCTCGCTTTCCCTGGTTCTGGCAAATCCTGAATTTGGAATCCACATAATTTTGGAATTTGTGGTCATACCTGTCAAGATGGTCTGGTGTAATGTTGAGTAAAACTGCGGTTTCTGCCACAAAATCGAACATGCCATCCAGCTGGAAGCTGCTGATTTCTAATACATAGTACTCGAAATCATGATGGGCAACCTGCCATGCAAAGCTTTGTCCGATGTTGCCGGCAAGCCCTACATTCAATCCTGCATTTTTCAGGATGTGATAGGTGAGCATGGCTGTTGTTGTCTTGCCATTGCTGCCTGTAATGCAGATCTTGTGTGCTTTGGTGTAGCGTGCTGCAAATTCTATCTCCGAGATGACCGGAATTCCCTTTTTCCTGAGTTTCATCACCAATGGATGATCTTCCTGAATTCCGGGACTTTTAATTACCTCTTCAGCTTGTAGAATCCGTTTTTCTGAGTGTTTGCCTTCCTCAAAAGCGATATCAGCCTGTAAAAGAACGTTCTTGTATTTGTCTGCTATTTTGTTGTTGTCGGAAACGAAAACCTCATACCCTTGCTGGTTTGCCAGGAAAGCTGCACCTGCTCCACTTTCCCCTGCGCCCAATATAGATATGCGTTTTTTCTCCATATGGTTTTATTTTGTTGTATGCGTTGTCATCTGAGTTTTAAAGTGATAATGCTGAGCACTGCCAGGCTGATTCCGACGATGAAAAACCGCATTACGATTTTCGGTTCGGCATAGCCTTTTTTCTGGAAGTGATGGTGAAGCGGCGACATCAGGAATACCCTGCGTCCCTCCCCGAATTTTCTTTTGGTGTACTTGAACCAGCCGACCTGGATGATTACTGACAAGCTCTCAGCCAGGAATATCCCGCAAAGGATCGGAATCAGCAGTTCTTTGCGCACCATAATGGCCAGTACGGCGATAATGCCCCCAATGGAAAGGCTTCCGGTATCGCCCATGAAAACCTGGGCCGGATTGGTGTTATACCACAGAAAACCTACACAAGCCCCGACAAAGGCACTGATAAAGATGGCCAGCTCTCCTGTATTGGGGATGTACATGATGTTCAGGTAATTCGCAAATACGCTGTTGCCCGAGACATAAGCGAAAATGCCAAGCGTGACCCCGATTATCGCGGATGATCCTGTCGCAAGCCCATCCATGCCATCGGTGAGGTTGGCCCCGTTGGATACTGCGGCAATAATGAGCATGACAATCGGGATGTAGATTAGCCATGCATATTGCTCGTACTCCTTTCCAAAAGCCCTGAGGGGAGCGGCATAGTCAAACTCATGGTTCTTAATAAAGGGGATGGTCGTTTTTGTGGATTTTATTTCCTGCCCGGGATATTGATGTTGCGTAAGTTTTTCATTCTCAATGTTGAAAGCAGTAGGGGAGTAGATCGAGCCTTTGCCGGAGAATTTCTCTTTGATGACAACGGAATCACTGAAATATAGGGTTGCGCCAACCACAAGGCCCAGCAAAACTTGTCCGAGTATCTTAAATTTCCCGGCCAGACCGCGTTTGTCTTTCTTGAATACCTTAATATAATCATCGATAAAGCCGAACAATCCCATCCAGATGGTGGTGAAGATGATCAGGATGATGTAGATGTTGTTGAGTTTGGCGAATAGGAGGGTAGGGATAAGGATGGCACCCAGGATGATGAGTCCGCCCATGGTAGGCGTGCCTTGTTTTTCCATTTGGCCCTGAAGACCCAAGTCACGGATGGTTTCTCCAACTTGTCTGCGCTGCAACACCCTGATCAGGCTGGCCCCGAAGACCATCGAAATCAAGAGCGAAGTAAACAGTGCCATGGCAGCCCTGAACGAGATGTAACGAAACAGCCCGGCACCCGGGATGTCGAACATATGATTCAGATAATCAAATAAATGATAGAGCATGCTTCGTTTTCTTTGTTAAAGGTTTTGTTCAGGGTCTATTTGTAATGCATCTTTCAATTCAGCTTTGTCATCAAAGGGATATTTAACTCCTTTGATTTCCTGGTATTTCTCATGGCCTTTTCCGGCAATCAGGATGATGTCGCCGCTCCTTGCCATGCTGGCAGCTGTGCGGATGGCTTCTTTGCGGTTGACGATGGTGACGGCTTTGCGTCTTAACACCGGATCCAACCCGCTTTGCATCTCCTTCAGGATTTCTTCAGGATCTTCTGACCTGGGGTTGTCGGCCGTAAGTATGATTTTGTCGCTGAGTTCGGCCGAAATCCTGGCCATCTCAGGGCGTTTGCCTTTGTCTCTGTCGCCGCCCGCACCCACAACAGTGATGAGGGTTTCGTTGCGTGTGCGCAATTCGTTGATGGTCTCCAGCACGTTTTTTAGCGCATCCGGTGAATGTGCGTAATCGACAATGCCAATGATGCCATCAGCTGACCTCAGGTAGTCGAAACGTCCTTCTACCGGCCTTAGCTGACTCATCAGGGTTAGCACTTCTCCTTCTTTTTCTCCAAGGGAGATGGCGGTGGCAAAGATGGCAGCGAAGTTGTATGCGTTGAATTTGCCCACCAGGAAGCTCCAGATTTCGATGCCGCCCATGTTTAATTTCATGCCTTCAAACTGACTCTCCAGCACCTTGCAGTGATAGTCAGCCATGCTTTTGAGGCCAAATGTTTTCACCCGGGCACGGCAGTTCTGCACCATGACTTCGCCATTTTTGTCGTCGGCATTGGTGATGGCAAAGGCCCTTGGGGGTAATTCATCGAAAAAGCGTTTTTTCGCTTTCAGATATTCTTGTACTGTGCCATGAAAATCCAGATGATCCCGCGTCAGGTTCGTGAATACGCCACCCGCGAAAGTCAGGCCTGCAATGCGGTTTTGTACGACAGCATGTGAGCTTACCTCGATGAAACAATGTGAGCAACCAGCTGCGATCATGTCATTCAGCAAGGAATTCAGATGGATGGCATCGGGTGTGGTGTGTGTGGCTGGAATGATCCGGCCATTGATGCGGTTTTCTACAGTAGAAAGGAGTCCTGTACTGTAACCCAATCCCATAAAAAGCTTGAAGAGTTGCGTAGCAATGGTAGTTTTGCCATTGGTGCCGGTAATGCCTACCAGTTTCAGTTTGGCTGAAGGGTTGTCATAAAAATTGGAAGCAGCGATTCCCAGGGCGAGGGAGCTGTCAGCAACCCGGGCATAGGTTACCTGTGGATGGATTGCTTCGGGTAGCACTTCGCAAAGCACTGCTGTTGCACCATTTGCGATGGCCAGGTTAATGAAGGAATGACCATCCACTACGGTACCTTTGACCGCAACAAACAGACCACCGGCTTCAATTTTTCTTGAATCCAGCGCCATATGGCTGATGAATACATCCGTCGAGCCTGCAACTTCTTGCAAACCTGTCCTATAGAGTATGTCTTTGAGCGCTATCATCATTTATAATACATTACCCAGTTCCAGGATTACGGTAGAGTTCTTAATGGCTACAGTACCTGCAGCGGGAATTTGATTGCGGACCTGGCCCTTGCCTGAAAGTCTGACCCTGTAGCCGGATTTTTCGAGCAGGTAAATGCCATCTTTTGCACTCATCCCCATTACATTGGGAACGCCATAGACAGGTTCTGCCCGGTCGGTATAGGATACATGGGTGCTATCACCCAGAGATTCCATCCAGATGGCAGCGGTTTCTTTCAGCGGCATCGCATAGCCCAGGGTTTCATAGATCTTGCGGATGTCGTATTTGCTGCCGGCCAGCACTCTCGGGATTTCCGGACTGGCCGGTAAGATTTTTTTCTGGGGATGGATGTCGAGTTGGGTGGCGTAGATCTTGTCTGCGATTTCTTTGAAAACCGGGGCAGCTACGGCTCCACCATAATACACCCCCTTGGAAGGGCTGTTTACCACTACGATACAACTGTACTTCGGCTTGTCGGCCGGGAAATAACCCACAAAAGAGGCTTTGTAATTGGATTTGTTAAAACCCTTGTTCACCTGGTGGATCTGCGCTGTTCCCGTTTTTCCTGCAATGCTGTATAAGTCATTGTGCAATTTCTTGCCAGTGCCTTCTGTAACAACTCCTTCCAGCAGTGAACGGGCCTTGAGGTCTGTTTCTTTTGAGCAGATGGCTTTGTTCAGGACTACCGGTCCGAAGGTTTTCACGACTTTCCCGAATTGGCGTATTTCTTTCACAAACAAGGGCCTGACCAAAACACCACCATTGGCAATGGCATTGTAGAATGCAAGTGTCTGCATCGGTGTAATTTGCAATTCGTAACCTACTGACATCCATGGAACTGTATAGCAGTCTGTCCAGTATTTGTCGTTGGTGTCTTTCATGTAAGGCTTGGCTTCCCCCCTGATGTCCAGACCCAGGGGCTGGTCGATCCCGATCTTCCTCAGGCCTTCCCTGAAGCGTTCCGGGTGGTTTCCATAAGCCTTCACGATGACTTTGGAGATACCTACATTCGAAGATTCATACAGTGCTTTGCGGATGCTGATGACACTGGGGCCACCCTGGTGTGAGTCGCGCATGGTCTGGTTGCAGAACATGGTGGTGCCGCCTCCGATATTGACAAGGCTGTCGAGGTCGATCAGGCCATCGTTCATCGCAACCACCAGGCTTACCATTTTAAAAGTAGATCCGGGTTCGGCAGCATCAGAAATGGCGTTGTTCATGTTCTCCACATAATTGCCCTCTGAATTCCTGGAGAGGTTGGCGATGGCTTTTACATAACCTGTAGCCACTTCCATGACGATGACACAGCCTTTGTCAGCTTCGTTTTCCTGAAGATTCCTAAGCAAAGCATCTTCTGCAACATCCTGAATGTTAACATCCAAAGTGGAAACGATGTCATTGCCATCTTTGGGTTCAATGTCGTCTTTGCTATTGACCGGCATCCATGCGCCATTGGCTAGTTTCCTGACAAGACGTTTGCCTGATGTCCCGGTGAGGTATTCCGTGAACCCGCCTTCCATACCCACTTTGAGGGAATCTCTTTGGAAGCCGATCGTTCTTAAAGCCAGTTCCTTAAATGGGAGTTCCCGCCTGCTTTTTTCGATGGCCACCAATCCGCCTTTGAACCTACCCAGCCTGAAGATGGGCATCTTCCTGACTTTCTTCAGTTGTGCATAGGTGGCATTCTTTTTTAAAAGGAGGAACCTGTCTTTGTCGTTCCAGCCATGCATCAGCGCAATCTTATAATCTGATTTGCTCTTGTCTTTGAAGAGCCTCGAAAGATAATAGGCCAGTGAATCTACCTGTTCGCTGAAAAAGGCTTCAGAATAGGCCGCTGTGCCCATATCCATGCGGATGTCGAAAATTGGAATCGAAGTAGCCAGGATGCTGCCATCAGAGGCCAGGATGCTGCCCCGCATCTCTTCAACAGGGTCATAACGCATCGTCATCTCCCGGGCTTTCTCACGCAGGGCATCTCCCTCAACAAACTGTATTGTTGCAAGCCTGGCGATGATGGCCAAAGCAAACAGCAATACACTGAAGTATACCAGCCATGCCCTTAATCCGATGATTTTTTTGTTGTCCATTGATTGTATTGTCCTTGTCAGGGAGTCTTTGTGTTTTTTGGATCTTCAGTAGCCTTGATCATGATCTTTTCAGGAGGGGTTGTCGATTCTTTTAGTCCGGTCACTTTCAGCCTCCTGGCCACTTCTGATTGTTTGCTCAGGTACATCAGCTCTGAGCGTGTCGTAATTTGTTCATACCTTAATTCTTTCAGGTCTTTTTTTAATTGCTCGATTTGCCTCACCATCTTTTCGGCATAATAGGTGTTCCCTATGGCGATAATGATCAGGATTACCACATAAAAGATGAAGGGAATCAGGCTGAACAATTGTCCTTTCGTCAAAAATGAACCATCCATCACTCCCTGTACTGTTTTGGCAGGGCTGAAACTCTTTTTCTTAGGCTCGGCAGCAGCTGTGGTTTTGGCTTCTTGCTGTTCAGTGTTGGCGATTTCCTGTTCGGCCATGTCCTGAACTGCCTGTTTAGCAGCCTGATCCGGAATTTTATTTATATTTTCCATGTCGAGGCTCATAGCTTTTCTGCGATTCTCATTTTGGCTGATCGGGAGCGGGGATTTTCCTGTAATTCAGCTTCGCCGGCCACCATGGGCTTGCGACTAATCTGCAGGAAGGGGGTGCGCAGGTTGCCATAAAAGTCTTTTTCTGCTTTGCCTTCCATGTTGCCACTGCGCATGAAGTTCTTTACCAGTCTGTCTTCCAGGCTGTGGTAGGAGATGACGACCAATCGGCCACCGGGTTTTAGCACTTTCTCGCTTTGTTCCAGGAATTCCCTGAGGGATTCTAACTCCTGGTTCACTTCAATGCGGAGTGCCTGAAAAACCTGAGCGAGGAATTGGTTTTCCTTGCCACGGGGCATGCAATGTTGTAAGGCTGACTTGAGGTCGCTGGTGGTGTTGATGGCCTTGGGAGAACGTGCTGAAACCAGGGCTGAAGCGGATTTACGTGCATTGTCGATTTCTCCGAAGTAGTGGAGGATGTCCCTCAGCTTTGCTTCAGTGTAGGTGTTGACAACGGTTTTTGCGGTAAGTTCTTTGTTGCGGTTCATGCGCAAATCGAGGTCGCCGTCGAAGCGTGTGGAGAACCCGCGTTCTGCTGAGTCGATCTGGTGAGAGGAAACTCCCAAATCAGCCAGGATGCCATCCACCGGTATCGCATCAAAATACCTTAAGTAATGTATAAGGTAACGGAAGTTGCGGTTGACAAGACAAAAACGTTCGTCTTTGGGGATGTTGGGCAGGGAGTCATCGTCCTGGTCGAAACCGATGAGTTTTCCACCCTGTAGCCGGCTTAAGATCTCAAGGCTATGCCCACCACCGCCAAAGGTGGCATCTACGTAGATGCCATCCGGCTGCAAGGCAAGGCCCGCTATGGATTCGTTGAGTAATACTGGCTTATGATACATCTCCGGAAGTGTGGGGTTTTAGCTTACCCATCACTTTCGCGGCCATTGTAGAGAATTCTTTCTGACTCATCTTGCTCCTCGATTCATACGTGGCCTGATCCCATATCTCGATGTATTCGCCAACGCCGACAAGGATAACATCCTTCTTCAGCTTGGCCCAATCAAGTAACTTCTGGGTCAGAAGAAAACGACTCATTGCGTCAAGCCCCACCGGAATGGCATACTCGAGGTAGGTACGCTTGAACTCACGTTCTCCCTCGTCGTAATCACTTAACTGCTTCAGGTCTCCCCGTATATCATCCCATTTGGTTTTGGGATAAAGCACAAGACAGCCATCAAATCCCCGATTGACAGTGAATTCCTCGCCGGCATCATTGGGCATCTGCTTTTTCAACACGGAAGGAAGCATGATCCTGCCTTTGTTGTCAAGCGTGCACTCATATTTACCTTTTAGGTCCACTGGTCTCTCGTTTTACTGGCTTTGAAAGCGTTGATAATCTTGTCCAAATATACGTTGATTTTTCCCACTTGTATCCATTTACTCCTACTTTTTACCATTTTGTTGATAAAAAGTTACGTTCTTTAACGTTAAATTCTTGTAAATGTTTCTATCCTTCTGAAAAACAATGCAATAAGCTTTTGACCCGGAAATATTTATCAACATATTCACAAAGGCTGAAAGAGCTGGTTATCAGGCCCGCAGCATTTTTTACAGCAGAATGTCCTGATATTGCAGGGAAATCACTAGATTTGTATGATTTGCGTGCGTTATCACCCTATGACAGCTATAGATATTTCGGAGAAAAAGGAAGAGAACTACAAGCCTTTATTTAGCATAGAGAGCCTGATAGTCAGCAAGAACCCCCGCTTGTTGAAGTTTATTCCCAACGTGGTACTGAACTACTTCAAGGGAGTGATTCACGAGGAGGAGTTGAATGATGCGATGCATCGCTTCAGACACTTGCCCGCCCTGGAATTCATCGATTCTATTTTGGGTGAATTTGGCTCAGTAATCGTGGTAAAAGGCGATGAGAATATCCCCACTACAGGCCGCCTCATGGTAGCTTCCAACCATCCCCTGGGTGGTATGGATGGCATGGCCCTGATGAAGGCTGTCGGGCGTGTACGACATGATTTTACCTTTCCTGTCAACGATTTGCTCATGCACGTCCCCAACCTCAAACCTCATTTTATCCCCATCAACAAGCATGGCTCTAATGCGGGCAACATACGGATTATGGATGAAGCCTATGCCTCAGATCAGACGGTGCTGTATTTTCCTGCCGGCATGTGCTCAAGGATGACAAAGGGCCAAATCCTCGACCTGGAATGGAAAAAAACCTTTCTTACCAAGGCCCGGAAATTTCAACGCGACATCATCCCTACGTATATTGATGGTCGCAATTCTCTGTTTTTCTATCGCCTGGCCAACATTCGCAAGTTCCTGGGAATCAAAGCGAATGTAGAAATGTTATACCTTGTCGACGAGATGTACAAACAAAGAGGCCGTACCCTCACCATCCTCTTTGGTAAACCCATACCTTATACTACCTTCGACAAACGGCATACGGATCAGGAGTGGGCTGCACGCATCAAAGCGCATGTCTATGCACTGAAAGATGGAAAAGACAATTTCAACGATTTTATTTAATGTTTCACATGTCAATAGAACCCCTAATCCCCCCGGTCCCGATTGAAGTCCTCGAGCAAGAGCTTACAAAAGAACGCTTTGTGAAGTTGACAAACTATGGGAACAACGAAATCTACATCTTCAATCACCTGAATGCCCCCAACCTCATGCGCGAAGTCGGGCGACTCAGGGAAGTCACCTTTCGCGACTCAGGCGGAGGCACCGGCAAAGCCATCGACATCGACGAATTCGACACCATGGACAATGCCTTCGAACAGCTCATCGTCTGGAATCCACGCGAAAAGGACATCATCGGGGGTTACCGATTTATCCACGGAGCAAACATCCGCAAAGATGAACACGGGCATTTCCTGACACCCACTGCTGAACTCTTTGGTTTCTCAGATGGCTTTGTCAGGGATTTCATGCCCTATACCATCGAACTCGGCCGCTCCTGGGTGCAACCAAACTATCAGCCCTCCACCGATTTAAGAAAAGGAATGTTTGCCCTGGATAACATCTGGGATGGACTCGGAGCCCTGATTACACGCAACCCGGATGTACAGTATTTCTTTGGAAAAATCACCATGTACCTGAGTTTCAATACCTATGCCCGTGACCTGATCCAGGCTTTTCTGAAGAAATTCTTCCCTGATCCTGACCATCTCATCTTCCCCTTTCAACCCCTTCCTTTTCAACATCCGGAAGCTGAACTGCTAGCCCTGTTCAATGGGGAAAACTACCAGGAGAATTACAAAATCCTCGTGCAGCAGGTCAGGTTACAAAAAGAAAATATTCCACCCCTGGTGAATGCCTATATGAACCTTTCTTCTACCATGCGAACCTTCGGTACTGCCATGAATCCCGGCTTTGGCGAAGTTGAGGAAACCGGCATCATGATCAAAATCGATGACATCTATGAGGCCAAAAAGGAAAGACATCTCAACGACCCAAAACCCCAAAACCAAACATGATAATTAGTTCAGCCCAATTTGTCGTTAGCAATAGTGACTATAACAAATGCCCTGTGGAAGACAAACCGGAATATGCCTTCATCGGCAGGTCCAATGTCGGGAAGTCTTCCCTGATCAACATGCTTACCCGTCACAAAAAACTCGCAAAAATCTCCGAGACTCCCGGCAAAACGAGGCTGATCAACCATTTCCTGATCAACGAAAGCTGGTACCTGGTCGACCTTCCGGGTTATGGATACGCCAAAGCACCCAAATCCATCAGGGCTACTTTCAGCGCCATCATCACCAAATACCTGGAAAAGCGCAAAAACCTGATGAATACCTTCCAACTCATCGACGTCCGCCTCGAACCCCAACCCATCGACCTGAAATTTATGGAATGGATGGCCAACCACGGACTCCCCTTTACACTCGTCTTCACCAAGGCCGACAAACTGGGCAATTCGGAATTGCACCAGAACATCACTACCTATAAAAATCATTTGTTGCAAACCTGGGAGGAACTCCCGGATATCATCATTACTTCTTCAAAAGAAGGAAAAGGGGAGGAGGAGCTATTGAAAGTGATCGAAGACACCAACCTTATCTTTACTCCCCTGAATATGAAACTTCGCAACAAACCAGCTTGAGTGTAAATCTGTGAAATCGCTATAATGCTTTTTTCTAAAGGTTTTGTCTTAATCTGTGCTTTTTGCAATATATTTGACTTATCATTAATGTAAATATAAAAAATATGAAAACAAGATCACTTTTACTTCCGCTCATTCTTCTTGTAATCCTTAGTTCATGTGGTGGAACACGCATGACAGCGACATGGAAAAACCCTGAATACGTAGCTGATAAGAAGGCTGAAAAGATCTTCGTCGCTGTCTTAGCACGTAAACTTGAAGTTAGACAATCCGTTGAGAATGCCCTTGCCGACGAAATTATTGCCAGAGGTGGTAAGGTCCTGCGTAGTTATGAGCGTTTTCCTGTTACGGTCAATAATTTCGAGAAACTGAATACGGAAATTGCTTTGAACAGCATCCGTGAGGCGGGTTGCGATGTTATTATGGTTGTTAGCCTGCTCGACAAAAAAGAGGAAACACGCTATGTTGAAGGCTCAGCCTATGTGTATCCCGGCCTCTCTTATGGATGGTATGGTAGTTATAGCGGGTATTATGGACATTATGCAGATGTCATGTATAGCCCGGGTTATACCGAAACAAGCACAGAATATTACCTCGAGACCAGCATCTTCAATGCAATCACGGAAAAAATGATCTGGACCGGACAGTCAGTGACCTATAGCCCGAACAGCCTTAATCAGTTTGTTCAGGAGTACAAACATGTACTTTTATATAGCCTGAAAAAGGACGGAATTATTAAGTAGTTCCTGAAGTTCGGGGCAAATCTTACTCAAGCTTGCGAATTTTCTTTGCTGTATTTGGTTTAAAAAGCTGACTGCCTGATATAGCGTGCCAGCAAAAAACCGACTAGCACAAGGATCAACCCACCAACATTCTGCAACAGGATATTGATTACCCCTGCGCGGATTTCTCCATCCCTGAAAAGTCCCAGGCTTTCCAAAGCAAAGGTAGAGAAGGTGGTAAAGCCTCCCAGGAAACCGATGAAAGCGAAGGCCCTGACATTCGGGTGGATGTCGCTGTTTTCCCATAAACCCCATAGCAAGCCGATGACGAAGGAGCCTAAGAGGTTGACGACCAGGGTTCCGTAAGGGAAGTCACTGACGAATACCCTGTGGGTAGCGCCTGTCAGCAAGTACCTGGAAACAGTACCCAAAGCTCCACCCAGCATGAGGAAAAAGATTTTAAGCATGCCGTAAAAGTATCAATAAATCAAGAAAACTGCCCTCAGGGAGAAGCTTACTTCATCTCCACCAGCACCTGGTTTTTCTCTACCCGGTCACCATCTTTCACGTAAACTTCTTTCACAGTGCCATCAAAAGGAGCGAAAATGTGGTTGTTCATCTTCATTGCATCCAGGATGCAAAGGATGTCATCCTTCTTCACTTTTTTCCCCTTGGCAGTATTGAGCTTTTTAATCGTTCCCGGGATAAAAGCTGTAAGCTTTTTGGGGTCGTTGGGTTTGTAAGGCGTACGCCTTTCGTAGTTCCTGGTAGTCAGGGTTTTATAGGATCCTTCTTCAAGCTGAAGCGTGATGAAGCCATCCTTGTCTTTTGGTTTTTCTTTTTCCATGGTAGTGGCTTAGAATGGTGGGATCCCGTGTTTTTTCTGTGAACGTCTGACTGACTTATGCCTGGATATTTCCAGGGCGTGGATCAGGTGATGACGGGTTTCAGCCGGCTCAATAACGGCATCGATGTAACCATAAGCTGCAGCCACAAAGGGATTGGCAAATTTCTTCTTGTATTCTTTGATTTTTGCTTTTCTGACTTCTTCAGGATTCTCGGCAGCGTTGATTTCAGAACGGAAGATGATGTTGGCAGCGCCTTCAGGACCCATGACAGCGATTTCTGCTGTTGGCCATGCGAAAACGAAATCAGCACGCAGGTGGGATGAGCACATCGCGATGTAGCCTCCACCATAAGCTTTCCGTAAAATGAAGGTGATTTTTGGCACTGTCGCTTCTGAATAAGCATACAAGACCTTGGCACCATGGCGGATAACACCGGCATGTTCCTGGTCGATGCCGGGTAAATAACCGGGAAGGTCGACAAGGGTAACCAAAGGAATGTTGAAAGCATCACAGAAACGGATGAAACGGGCTGCCTTGTCGGAAGAATCTACGTCGAGTACACCCGCAAGCACCAGTGGCTGATTGGCCACAAAGCCTACAGTATCGCCATTGACGCGGGCAAAGCCAATCACCATGTTACGGGCAAAAAGATCCTGAACTTCCAGGAATTCGCTGTCGTCGACAAGGGCACGAATCACATCCCTGACATCATACGGTGTCTTGGGATCGGATGGCATGATGTTGTCAATCTTGAAAGAACGGCTCCGTGGTGGTTTTTTCGGGAAAGACTCAGCTTTCTTTTCGTTGTTCCATGGAATAAAGGAGATCAGCTGTTTGATCTGGTCAAAACAAGCTTGTTCGCTTTCTGCAAAGAAATGCGCATTTCCGGTAACTTCACATTGTACCCTGGCACCACCCAGTGCTTCCATGGAGATTTCTTCTCCAAGAACGGTCTTAATAACTTCAGGACCCGTGATAAACATCTTGGAGATTTTGTCGACCACAAAGACGAAATCGGTGAGGGCAGGAGAGTAGACAGCACCCCCGGCACAAGGTCCTAAAATCACGCTGATCTGAGGAATGAGGCCGCTGGCCTGGGTATTGCGGTAAAAAATTTCGCCATATCCTGCCAGGGAGTTAACCCCTTCCTGGATACGTGCGCCTCCACTGTCGTTGATGCCGATCAGCGGAATCTTCATCTTCATGGCATGGTCCATGATCTTGGTGATCTTCTTGGCATGCATGAAACCCAGTGAGCCGCCTGCTACAGTGAAATCCTGCGCATAGATAGCCACCGGGTAGCCGGTAATGGTGCCGGTACCGGTGATGACGCCATCACCCGGTAAGTACTTTTTGTCCATGTCGAAGTCTTTCCCCGCATGTTCTACGAAGAGATCATATTCATGGAATGATTTGGGATCGCACAACGCCAGGATACGCTCCCGTGCGGTCAGCTTGCCACCCGATTTTTGCTTCTCAATGGCCTGTTCTCCACCACCTTGCAAGGCTTCCTGCATTCTTTTCTTCAGGTCTTGTGTCTTGGTTCTGAGGGACATATCGTATTTTTTAATGAATAATCTTTTGCAAAGGCATGATCTGCCAAGTAATGCAAAAGTAGGCAAGTCAAGCGGAATTTACAACAATTTTTAGGAATAATGGGGAAGTGGTTGATTACCAGCGCTGAAAAATTTTACGAAAGCCCCTTGAGCATTTCCCGCTTCTGACGGGGCAGGCTGGCCACAATCAAAGTATAAGAATGGAGGATCCATTCCCTTAGCAGCTCATCATCAACACTGCCATCAACAACAACGGTATTCCAGTGTTGCTTATTCATATGGTATCCCGGGATTACAGCAGGATATTGTTCCCGCAGCTGGATGGCCTGTTCCGGATCACATTTCAGGTTCATCGTGAAATCTCCAGAAAGACCGGTAAGGGCAAACATCTTGTCCATGACCTTGAATACCAGGGTGTCAGGACCAAAAGGCATGCCTTCTGTGACACCTTCCAGGGAAAGACAATAAGTACGAAACTCCTCTATGTTCATGCAGAACTGATTTTCAGCGGGCAAAAGTAAGCAAATTAGCTGAACTGACTGAGCATTTGCTCCACCTCATCCGCTGCCTGCTTCATCACCTTGGGCACAACACCCGGCATTGGCCTGCTCATTAGCCCTGCATTCATGCGACTCACATAAGTCTTGCCATTGGTCCGGGTGTAAATGGCGATCCTGCAAGGCATCATGCTGGCCACGACGCGTTCATCATCTCTTTTCAGGATTTCGTGTGCCAGGTTTGGTTTGCAGATCTCGAAAACCTTTACCTGCAGCACTTTGATGCCATTGTTTTCCATGGTTTGCTGCAAATCATGCACAGCGGGCATTTTCCAGCCACGCGCCTCAATGACTTTTGTCAGTTCCTGTTCTGTCTGCTCAAAACTGTATTTTGAAAGACTTTCCTTAAACATCAGTCCGGGTAGGCGTTCATAGAGTGTTAGGATCACCATCCCTGCCCCGATGATGATGCCGATCAGGATAAATACAAATGTTGTCATGGTTTTGTTTTTGTAAAAAGACGGCCGGGATAGGCTTAAAAGCCTGTTTGGACCCCATGCTTTTGCTCATTTTGAATGCTCAAATGTACGAATCCCGGGGCGATCTGGCAAGGTGCTTCAAACGGCCCACTTACTGATACGTCTTCATCACCGCCAGCGCTGCCCTTATCCCTGAAACACAGGTGCCTTCCAGATGTCCTACGTTCAGGCCGAAGTTGGTCCAGTCGCCGGCGAGGAAGAGGTTGTCGAAACCGGATTCATCGGCTTTCATGCGATATTTGTCGGTGCCGGGCCAGGCTAGGGTATAGCGGTTCGAGGGATCGATGTTGGCGGTGAAGTATTGGCGCTTCAGCAATTCGAGTCCGGTTACTCCTTTTTCATTGCCATCCGGATTGACGAGCAAATCATAATCCAGTCCATAGGGATTGCCAACTGCCCGGCCATTCGGGAAGAACCAGCCCATATACTGGTCGATCCAGGCTTTGCTGAAGTCGAAGACACGCTGGTATTGTCTTTCTGGAAAGTCATGGTCGCTATAAGGTGGTAGTGTTGCGGGATCATCAGCCATGGTGCCGCAGAAATAGGCAAGGTCGCGGGGCTGTTGCCCTGCCGGCCAGTTCTCTTCTTCGAGGATTCGCGTCATGTCGGTCCAGGAATACAGCAGGTTGGCATAATTCACTGAATTGGGCTCATCTGTGGTGCGCAATCCCCAATCCGGCCCATGGAAGCCCAGCTCTGCCCAGGATTTGGAGATCCAGAGCTGTACACCAAAGGTTTGAGAGGTAGGGACATTGTTAACCATGTCTGCCCAGCGGCTGTCAGCTGCAACAATCTCACTGCAAATGTCTTTTAATGCTGCCACCGGAATGGCCAGTACAACCTGGTCAAAATCTGTTCCGATGTTTAATTCTATGTCTTTATAGTCTGTCCACTTTGCCCACATGGATTCAAGATCCACTTTGCCATCGGTAATTTTTGCGGCCCATTCGGGATCTATCTGTTCGAGCAAGGGACTTTCGGGCCAGTCAGCCACCTGGTTATAATTCTGCAGGGGCTGGTATTCCACAACACCTGCTGCCAGCTTTACTTGTTCTGCCATGCTGATCTTTTCGATACGGCCTGAGCTGGAATAATGTACCTGTTTCACCCTGTGGAAAAACTTGAACTTGACCCCCCTGGCTTTGAGCACCTGGTAAATCGGCGCAATGATGGTCCCGCCGGTTCCGGCTTTGGTTTTCCAAACTAGTGATCCCCGGTATAAGATGGTATCCAGGACAATGCGGATTGCGATATCAGCGGCGAGTATGCCCGGGTCATTGCCTTTGAGATTGGCAAAACTTCCGTAGTACATAAATTTCACCAAGCCACAATCTATCATCATTTGGGAGCCTCCGTTGTTTTTCAGAAAGGGCCTGTAATCCAGATCATTCACTTTGCTGAATACCATGCTGGAGTCCTTCCAGCTGTAGCAATGTGTTAAAGCGCCTTTCGTTGTAATCAGGATCCATTCGAAAGCGGAGAACATCCTGTATAAGCCTGTCCAGATGCCAAGCAAAGGCCAGAAAAGCAGGCGCAATACCTTGTAAATCAAATAAATTGGCCAGACAACAACATGCAGCAGCACAAACACAATTCTGGACAATGGCAGTATACTACGATCTTCCAGCCTTGCATCCATATCTTCCATGCAAAGTGCAGCATTTTTGATGGGATCTGTCGTGTATTTTGGATCAGGAATGTCGCTGGGATTGGCATCCGCGATGGGATAACTTTTTACCAGCTTGCTGAAGATCCACCTGGGGATAAAGGCCAATGGCCCTTTCCTGGTTTTGTAGGGTGATCCGAAGAAAAGCTGGCAAACCACCCCCAAGATCCTGAGCAGCATCACTTTTGTGGGGATTGCTGAAGCATCGCCCGGGATTAAATCGTCTTCAGGGAAAATAAAGGGCCAGCTATCCCAGCTGTTAATTTCGGGATTCTTTTGTGTCGTAAGCAGGGTGGTGTCATCTTTGACGATCGCATCTTTCCAGTCCTGGAATTTCTGGCTTGGGTCCAGGCCTTTGTTTTTTCTTTCGTCATAACTTCTTCGGAGCAAACGGAACATATTCCAATACCATCCCTGCAGAATGTGAATGCCTCTTTCCTGCACACGCTTATTAGGCCCACGCGAGGAGGCGGTTTTTCCACCTGCG
>Ga0247840_10005891_pt1 | contig 18064 bp, 16 predicted proteins | sample LaCruzMarch2015__FD_192404 | JGI IMG/M metagenome (GOLD analysis project Ga0247840, IMG submission 192404) | Freshwater microbial communities from meromictic Lake La Cruz, Castile-La Mancha, Spain - LaCruzMarch2015_17m | ecosystem: Environmental > Aquatic > Freshwater > Lake | place: Spain... | reverse complement strand
GGCTCCACCTCCTCCCCCTGGCCGATGTCGGCCGTGAAGGTCACCACCTCGCAGCCGTAGTTCTCCTGCAGCCACCGCAGGATGACCGAGGTGTCCAGGCCCCCCGAGTAGGCCAGCACCACCTTGTTGATCTTGCCCTTTGCCATCGAATCTGCCCCTACAATGCGGAAAAGGGCTTAGTATAGACTGCTCCCGGCACCGCGGGGAGCGCGTCGGCGGCAAGGCGGCGAATCCGTTTGGCCTCGATCACATGACGTCCGCCGCATCGGCGCTTGAAACCGTCGGACGTAGCGCCGATCGACCCGCTATGGGTCTTGCGTAAAGAGCGCCCCCACGTCAATGTCAAAGCCCGGCAGGCTCGCGGAGGCGGCCATTCTGCCGGCCGCATAGACGCCCTGAACGCAATAACGATCGGCATCGGTTGCGAGTACCAGGACCGTGACGGTCTGGTTGGTCGGGTCGATCAGCCAATACTCGGGGATTGCGGCCATCGCGTATTCGCGCCGCTTGATCACGCTGTCGCGCTTACGGTCGTCCGGGCTCATCACCTCCATGACCAGATCGGCGCCCTGCCAGAAGCTGTCGTGGCGCCGCTGGGCATGGTCCCGGCGCATGAAACAGAGATCCGGCTCGCGGATCTTGCCTTCCCACAACTTGATCGGAAAGGGCGCGAACAGCACCCGGCCGAGACCGTTGGCGCTCACGAACTCCGCCAAGGCGCGGTAGAGAAAGGCGACCAGCAGTTGATGCAGCTCGCTTGGCATGTCCAGTACCTCGATGCGCCCATGGTCGAATTCAGTCAAGGGAGTCCCGGGCAGGGCGAGGTACTCGTCTTCGCTCCAGCCGCCCTGCGGCGGGAACAGGCGCGCGACGTCCCAGGCCGGCTCCAGGCCATCGGGCAGTAACACGGGGGCGGGGTGGGTCATGGATGGGTGCCTGATCGCTGCGATTCGCCAGTTTACGCCCGGACGCGAGGCGGTTTGCAACAACAAGAAGAAGGAATCAAGGGGACGACTGTTCGAGGCCGCGGGGGGCGGAACGCCCGCAACGAAACCCGAGGATCGCAAGCAGGGAACTAGGCAAGTCCATGATCCGGCGCGCCGATCGCAGGAACCAGGGCACGAGGTCACACCCTGGGTTCTTGCCCCCGAGGTGCTATCACCGCGTCGGCGCTGCCATCGACCAGGCGCAGGCACTGTCGATCCCGTCCTCTACCGGGCCAACCCCAAGAAGACCAGACCGCTCGGCGTACCGACCGTCTGAGCCGTCAGGGCAGCAACCGCTGCAGTAACGCCTGCGCCTTATCCTTGTCCGCAAAAGACTTATTCATCACCGGGAGAAGCACCTTGCGCGCCTGCGCCGCATCGCCCGTCGCCGCCAGTACGGCGGCGTAGTGATAGGCGACGGTAGGGTCGGTCGGCGCGGCCGCCTGGGCCCGCGCCATGGCCGCGACCGCACCCTTGGCATCCCCGGCGGCCAGCAGCACGGTACCCAGGGTGGCCGTCACGGTCGGGTCATCGGGTGCGGCGGCGGCGGCGGCCTTGGCATAGATCAGGGCCTCGGCCGGCTGCTTGTCCACCAGCAACTGGGCCAGGTTGTTGTTATAGGTAGGCTCTTGCGGCACGGTACGCACCAGTGCCCGATAGGTCTCGAGCGCCTCTTCAAGGCGTCCGCGCCGCACATAGATGTCGCCGAGCAGCGCGCTCGCCGCGTGGTCGTCCGGATGCGCCGTCACCCAGGCCTGCGCCGTCTGGGTGGCGGGCAACAGCTCCCCGGTCTTGACCTGGGCGGTCAGGAATTCGATGAAGACCGCCCGCTCCTGCGGCTTGGCGCGGTACAGGTCCGCGAGCCGTTGCAGGGCATCAGGGTATTCCCCCGCCTCGATCAGCAGGCGCGCCTGCAGCAGCAGCAGGTTGTCATCGGCGCCGTCCCGGCCCATGAGCTTGCCCAGAAGCTCGCTCCTGGACTGGATGTCCGGCAGGGCGGCGTAGACCCGATTGAGCGTCTGGTTCGCCAGCGGGGACTTGGGGTCGAGTTGGTAACCCGCGAGTAGCTGCTCCTGCATCCCGGAGAGGTTCTTGGTGACGGCAAAAGCCGTGGCGAGCATGAAGCGGACATCCGCTGAGCCCGGCTGCAACCTGACCAGCTGCTCCAGCAACGGAATCGCAGTGAACGGCAGACCGGCCGCCAAGTTCACCTGTGCCTTCAGCAACAGGATCTCCGGATTGGTGACGGCCGTCGGGGGCAGGTCCTGAAGCGCGCGCTGGGTCTCGGGGATCAGCCCAGCGGAGAGATAGCCGCGCGCGATGTTGAGCCGCAGGGCCAGGTTGCCCGGGTCCTTGGCGAGCGCCGCGCTCAGGCGATCCAGGGCGGCAGCGCGCTGGCCCTGCGTGACATCGAGTTGCGCCAGCTTCAGCACCGCCTCGCTGACCGTCGGCCGGGCCGCAAGCACCTGTTCATAGAGCCGCCGCGCCTGCTCCGGCCGACCCTCCCGCAGATCCAAGGCCGCCAGCGCGAAGGCCGACTCCGGGTCCCCTGGCTCCAACTCAAGCGCCCTGGCAAAGGAGCGGCGCGCCGCGTCGTCATCCTTGGCCGCATGCTGCGCAACGCCGAGCACGAACTGGACCTGGGCCAAGTGCGGCGCCCGCTGCGCCAACTCCTCGGCGGCACTGACCGCGGCCTTGGCGTCATCCTGGTCGATAGCGCTCCTGACCAACAGAATCCGGGCCTTGACATCGTCCGGATGGGACGCGACGATGGACTCAGCCGCGGCCCGCGCGGCCCCCGGATTGCCTGCCTTGAGCTGGGAGACTGCTAGCGCCAGACGGGTCGCAGCGTCGTCCGGCGCGGCCGCGCTGGCGCGGCTCAGGGTCTGCTGCGCCTCGGCACCGCGGCCGAGGGCATCCAGCGCGCGGGCATAGAGCCGCAGCGTCTCGGCGCGCGCCTGGTCCGCCCCCGCAAAGGGGGCCAGGACCGCCTCAGCGCCGGCCGCGTCGCCGGTTTCAAGCCTGGTCGCGGCCAGTAGATTGGCCGCCGAGATCAGCCCCGGAGCGACGTTCAGCAGCACCGTGAGATACTGCTCCGCCTGCGCATAGCGCTTGAGCTGATACAGCGAGGCGGCGGCATAATAGGCGGCGCTCTGATCTTGCGGGGCCGCCTGCAGGAACAGTTCCAACTCGGCCAGGGCGGGCTCGTACTGACCCCGCCGAAAGGCCAACAGGCCGCGGGCGTAATGGACTCCGATAAACTCCGCAAGCCCCGCCTCGGCCGCCTCGATATCCTCCTGCGCGCCATCGAACTGACCCAGCTCCAGCCGCGCCAGGGCCCGCTTGTACTGCACCAGCCAGCGGTTGGTCGCGTACTCCAGGGCGCGGCTGTAATCGGCCTCGGCGTCCCCCGGACGCCCTTGCAGATAGGCGAAGTCTCCCGCCAGGACCGCGGTCTGCGCATCCGTCGGATTGGCTGCCACCGCCGCCGCCAGGGCCTCCTCGGTACGCTCGGTCTGGTCCTGGGATAGGGCCAGCTTTGCCTGACCCAGCAGCGCCCGCGGCTGCGTGGGCGCGAGTTCCAGGGCCCGCCCGTACTCGCGCCCGGCGCCCTGCGGGTCCCGCGCCGCCAGCCGGGCATCGCCGCGCAGCGCCAGAAGCTCCGCGCGGGTGGCCGCGGGCAGACTCGGGGCCGGCTCCGGCTTGGCGAGGAGCTTTGTCCCCTGTCCTAGTTCCAACAGGGCCTTGGCCATGGGCAGCAGGGTCGAGTCGGCATCGACACCCGAAAGGCGCAACGCCCGTTCGAGCTCTTGCTGGGCGCCGCCGGGATTGGCGCTATCCAGATAGACCTGCGCCAGGAGGACGCGCGCCGCGGGGTCGTTCGGGTCGCGCTGCAGCCGCTCCTTCAGCACGATGGTGGCGGTACGCAGGTCGCCCGCACGCCAAGCGGACTGCGCGTCATCCAGGGGGCCCGCCGGGGTGAGCCCGCCCCAGCCGCCGAGACCGGCGCCTAACAGAAATGGAAGGATGCGACGAACCGCGGGGACAGGAAGTGACATCGGCTCACCTGGGTGTCTGGTCGATACAGGGAGGACTTGCGTACGGGTGACCGCGGGCGGCGGACGCGGCACCATACCTCAGACGGACCGGGGCGTCACCCGGTGCGCCGCCGGCGGGCGGGGAGCGGCCCGCGCTTGCGGCGGTGCCGAGACAGGTAGCGGGGCTGGGGCGCCCGCCGGAGAGGGCGGGCACCAGGCATACAGACAAAGGCCGCAGTGACGAGCGTCACCGCGGCCTGGGTGTCCCCGCCCTGGGGGCTAACAGCACCGGCTCGACTCGCCTTACGCGGCCTTACGGCGGCGCAGACGCACACCCATCAGACCCAGGCCGAGCAGGGCCAGGGTAGCGGGGACTGGTACGCTGCGGGTCTGTACCAAATCAAGACCGACATCAGAAGCGACGCCCGCCGCGATCGTCAGCTTGATCGAGTTTACGCTGGTAAAGTTACCCGTACCGGTAAAAGCGGTGAACAGGAAGGGTTGAGCACCGACGCTCAAGCCGGGGAGAGTGAGTTGTCGGGCGCCAGCGGTTGAGTCGACGATATCGAAAGTCAATGTCACCATGCCCTGGTCGATGCTGGTGATGTTGACTTGCAGCGCGTCATTTGTACCGCCTAGCGTCAGGTCCACGCCGCCGAGTCCGCCAGCAGCGCCGTTCTTGTCCCAGGTGATAGTCGTGGTTCCCGACGAGCCAGTGCCCTGGTCCTGGAAAAACTGGTTGAAATTGGGGCTTCGGTTAACGGCAGCGAAAGTCCCGTTTTGGGTCCCACCCGGGACGATCGCAATCGTACGCGAACCGCCAATTGCATCTCCATCACCCAGGATATTAAGAGAGGGGAACGGCGCCGGGGGGATGGGGTCGATGGTATCTTGGACGAAGCCGGTGCCGACGCTAAAATGGTCGATCAGGAGTTCGGCGGCGCTCACCGAGCCGACGCCCAGGTTGCCGGCGGCCGCCAGTGCGAGCGCAAGTGCGATTTTTTTCATAAAGAATCTCGGGATTTGACAGTTAGGGGACGGTCAGTTGCCCCGGGCTTCGACCACCGCTCCGGTCCTGGCGACCTTTGCCCTGCTCCGCCTGGTACGGGACGGCTTTGCACTTAACCCCCCCGTCGGCAAGCTTGCAGCACTCACCGTGCCAGAAAGAACATTTACCCGTTTATCATAGCGATGGTATTTCCCGCCCCCAACCCGCGAAGGCAAAGTGTAAAAAAAACTGACAATGCCCGGATGCCAGGCGCGGCCCCCGTAACAACGGGAAGCCGACGCTTCAGCGGGCGGCCCTCTCACCGGAGCGTCGGCCGCCGGGCCCCCGGGGCCTTTGCGCCGCGACGAGTCGCGCCGACGCGGGGACCAGTGCCCCGCGCCGAACTGGGGTGCGGCGCCCCCAGGATGGCGGCCGGGACGACGATCAGGCCCGCACCGGGCGGCGCACGATCATCAGCCCCGGCACTGGGGCGACATGGCGAGCAGCGCGCCCGCCTGGGTGCGGCAGGCGGCAGCGACCTTGGGTTCCAGGACCGCGAGCCAGCGCCGCGGTATCTGCTCGACACCGTAGAGCGCGCCGGCGATCATGCCCAGGATGGCCCCCGTGGTGTCGGCGTCCCCCCCGCGGTTGACCACGTCGATCAGCGCCCCCTCGAAACAGTCGGTAGCGAACAGCGACTGGAAGACGGCGCGCAGGGTCTCCACCAGAAAGCCGCCCGGGTTTTCCATGCGCCGTCGATCATAGCGGTAGGCTGGCGCTTGCGCAACCAGTGCGTCGGCCAGGTCCTTCAAGCGATCGTGCCGGGCGCCTTGCAGGGCGGCCTGGACCATGCGCAGCACGGTCAGGGTCCCCGCGTCCCCCAGGGTGTTGTGGTGGGTGGTGTGTGACTGGATTCGGTTGGCCGCGGCGACTTGTTCGAGATCCGCGCCCAAGGTGACGAGTGCGATGGGGAGCGCGCGCATGCAGGCACCATTGCCGGCGTCATAGTCGCTCTCCGGCACCTGGGTTTCACCGGTCTGGCGGTAGTGGGCAATGCCGCGCCGCACCGTGTTGCCGATATCGACCGGCTTGCGCCTCATCCAATCGCTGAAGGCGGCGGCGATGGGTCCCGCCGCCACGCCACCGGCGCTGAGGATGGCCTGACCCAGGGCCAGGCTCATTTCGGTATCGTCGGTCACCTGGCCCTTGCGCAGCTTGAGCCAGCCGCCGCCCAGGAGTTCCCGATGGACCCCGTATTGCTCGAGGATCTCCCGCGGGATCAGGAACTCGACCGTGGCGCCCAAGGCATCCCCTACGGCGAGCCCCAGATAGGCGCCCGCCGCCCGCGCCCGGAGCCGGTCGGCGGGGACGGCGGCACCGGTCAGTTCAGTGGTCAGGTCCAAGACGAGCATCGCAGCTCAACCGGTGCCGGACCTGGCTCAATACTGCACCAGGATGTCTTCATCGCGCACGATCATCTGGCAGGCCAGACGCCACTCGGAGGGCAGGTCATCCACCGCCATCCGATCGATATCCTCCGGGGTGATCTTTCCCAGTTGGCGCAGGACCACCTTCTCCTTCTCGGTCAGCAGGCCACCCATACGCTGGTTCTTGCTGTCGACGCTGGTGACGCGCACCACGCAGTTGCCGCACTCACCGTCCTGGCAGTCGTGGTGGACCGGAACCTTGTTCTCTTTGGCGAGCTTCAGCAGGGTCTCGGTGTGGCTCCCGGCCACGGCGTAAACGGTCTTGTCCTTGTATTCGGGGCTTGAAAAGGTAACGAGTGCCATAGTTTTACTCCGGCAATGTGTGCGTAGTGAGAGTGACGCCGGCCATCAGGCCGGCTTGACCTTGCAGTCCCCCAGGACCTGCGCCTGACAGGCGAGGCGGTCATGACGGTTGGCCATGTTCTCGCGCAGGACCTTCTCCTCCAGGACGGAGGGCTCGGTCAGATTGTTCCAGCCCTCGATCACATGCATCATGCAGGTGCCGCAATCGCCCTCCCGGCAGCCATAGATGATTCCGGCCCCGATCTTCTCCGAGATCTCGATGACCCGGGTGCCGGCCGGCACATTGACCGTCTGGTTGATATCCTCGAACGTGACCTTCGCTTTTGCCATGTGTCAGACTCCGGTAGTTAATGGTTAATGGTTAATGGTTAGTGGTTAGTGGTTAGTGGTTAGTGATCAGCGGTCAGCGGTCAGTGATCACCAGCAACTATTCGCTGACCGCTGACGGCTGACGGCTGAAAGCTGACCACTACCCAAGCTCCGAGAAATCGATGACCCGCCCCTGCTCGCCCCCCACCAGGGCATTGGCGAGCTTGCGGCCGAACTCGCGGCACTCGATCAGCTCATCATCGGTGGGAATCAGCTTGAGCCGCAGCCCCGGCACCGGGACGCGCATCTTCAGCCCCCGCATCCGGTCCTCGATCATGCGTACGGCCTCCCCGCTCCAGCCATAGGAGCCGAAGGCGGCACCAAGCTTGCCCTTCAAATTGATCACCGCCAGCGACGACAGCAGGTCCCACACCGGCTTGACCGCATCGCCGTTGATGGTGGGCGAGCCGAAGGCGAGTGCATCGGCCTCCTCGATCAGGTCCACGAAGGGCGCCGTCTCACCGCCCTCCAGGTCATAGAGCGAGACCCGCACCCCGGCCTCCTCCTCGGCCCCGGTGCGGATCGCCTCCGCCATGCGCGCGGTGCTGCCGTAGGCGCTCATATAGAAGACCACGAGCGAGCGCTCCTCATTGCCGATCTGGTCCACCAGGCTGGAGGTGGACAGCTCCCGGTAGTGGGTCACATAGCGGCGCGGGCGGTCGCGCAGGATCGGGCCATGGGTGGGTGCCACGATCTTGAGCGCCAGCGGCTCGATGAGCTTCAAAGCCTCGACCACATGGGCCTTGAAGGGTCTCATGATGTGTGCGTAATAATAATCGAAGGAGAAGCGAAAATCACCGACCCGGTCGTTGAAGAGCCGGTTATCGCAATAGTGGCAGCCGAAGATATCCCCGGAGAACAGCACCCCCTCCTCCACCAGATAGGTGCACTGGGTGTCGGGCCAGTGCAGGAAGGGGGTATGCAGAAAACGCAGGGTGCGGTTGCCGAGCGACACCTCATCACCGGTGCCGACTGTCTCGTACTCGAAGGGCCGCGCCTCCTCCTTGGGCTTCAAGAGCGCCTTGAGCATGGTGGTGGCGCGACTCGAGATATAGAGTCGCGCCTGGGGTGCGCGGCGCATCAGCTCCGGGAGCGCCCCGCTGTGGTCCGGCTCCAGGTGGTTGAGGACAATCACCCGGATCTCGGCATAGTCCGCGACCGACTCCAGGCGCCGGAAGAACTCGTCGGCGAATTCGAACTTGACCGTATCCACCACCGCGACCCCTTCATCGCCGCGGACGAGGAATGAGTTGTAGGTGGTCCCGTTGGCGGTGCGCAGGATGATGTCGAAGGTGCGCAGCGTCGGGTCCAGAGCCCCAATCCAATGCACACCGGGGGCGATCTGGACCGCACCCTGGCCGGCGGCCGGGGCCGTGGCGACGCCGTTGCCGACGCTCACAGACGCACCCAGCCGGGGCTGCCGGCCGCGCTCAACTGCGAGGTGGAGACCTCCGGACAGGTCGGTGCCTCCCCTCCCCGCGAGCAGGATTGCAGGTCCTCGCCCACCTCCAGTTCGACGCCCAGGGCCGCGAGCACCGGACCGGGCTCGAAACCGCAGTCGCAGAGCCCCGCGGTCTCGATCAGGGGCCGACGGATCAGCAGCGGATCGGCAACCATCAGGGCCAGGGCCTGCGCCTCGGACAGCGCCTCGGGGTGGATTTCGCCCTTGCGTACCCGCGGTGCCGAGGTGTTGAACCACTCCGCCACCGGCCGGGCGCCGAAGAAGGGCCGCAGACGCTCCGCCGTCCAGCCCTCGGCGAGCAGGTTGCGGACTTCCAGACAGTGCCCCACCGCGACCAGCCGGGCCTTCTGGCGGGCATTGGAGAGACAGCCGGGCTTCTCGTAGAAGACCAGTTCAGCGGGTGCGGTCATGGCGAAGGTGGCCATGATCAGCGCGCCCTGATTTCGGCCATAGCCGCCGCCAGGCGTGCCGGGGGGATGCCGGTCAGCGACCCCGGCGGGTTCAGGGGCACCCCGAGCGCATCGAGAATGACCCCCTCGACCGGACAGATGCCGGCGCACTGGGGCTCAGCATGGTCGCCCTCGCACTCGGTACACTTGGCCGCATCGATCAGGAAATGGGGCTTGGCCGCGAAGATGGCCTGGCTCGGGCACAGGGGCTCACAGGCCCAGCAGTTCACACAGCCTTCAACAATCTGGAATGCCATCGATCATATCTCCTGTGCCGGCGCGGCCGGCGGTCGGGTTCATCATAAGGACGCCGCAAGAGGATTGTCCGCAAATGAACGCAAATGAACGCAAATGAAGAAAAGAAATTCCTGATACGGCGATCTCCTGATCGCTGATACGGCAGCCCCAGCCGTTCGCCCGCCATCGATTCTCCCCATTTGCGTTCATTTGCGTTTATTTGCGGACCGTTATTTCTCTCAGGCGCGCATCCGTTCCGCGACGGGTGCTGCCGGCTGCTCCAGGCGACCGGCGGCGGCCAGTTCCTGGTAGAGCGCGGCGACCGCCTCCTCGATGGGCTCCAGGGCGTGCTCGCCGTTGGGCGTGATCCCCGCCGCCTCCAGTTGCCCCCAGGGCTCAAAGCCGATCTTGGAGCAGAGCACCGCCTCGCAGCCGGACAGGGTGCGGATGGTCTTCGCCAGCGCCGTCTCCGCTTCACCGCAGGAATCCCCGCCGGCACAATAGAGATCGACCTTGCGCACACCGATGAAGCGCACGTCGGCCGCGCTCGCCTCATAGATCAGGAACTCCCGGGCGTGACCGAAGTGCTGATTGATCACCCCGCCCCCGGTGGTCGCCACCGCCATCAGAACCGGGCGCGTTTCCTTCCTGGTCCGCTTGAGGGATGCCAGCGAGATGAAGGTCTCACCGCTCTTCTTGCGCTGCGCCTCGCGATTCGCCTCGATGGCGGCGTGGACCTGGCGTCGCCGCTCCATGGCCTGGCCGTAATCGATTTCCATCGTCTCGATCTTATCGAGCGTGAACTCGTGACCGCGATCCTCCCCGAGCATCCCCACCGCGTCCGCCCGGCACTGGCGGCAGTGGCGCATCATATTCATGTCCCCGGCGCAGGCGTCCTGAAGCGCTTGCAGCTCCTCATGGGTCGGCCCGCGCTGGCCCATGACGCCATAGAAGGTCCCGTGCTCGGGCTCCGCGATCAGCGGCATCACATTGTGCAGGAAGGCCCCCTTGGCCTTGACCACGCGGCTGACCTCTTTCAGGTGTTCATCGTTGACCCCGGGGATCAGGACCGAGTTGACCTTGACCAGCACCCCGCGGGCGACCAGCATCTCAAGCCCCTTCTGCTGCTGTTCGATCAGGATCGCCACCCCCTTGCGGCCCTTAACGCGACGCCCCTTCCAGAAGATCCAGGGATAGATCTTGACCCCCACGTCGGGGTCCACGCAGTTGATGGTGATGGTCACATGGTCGATGTTGTGCGCGCACAGTTCATCCACTGTCTCGGGGAGCGCCAGCCCGTTGGTCGAGACGCACAGCTTGATGTCCGGGGCCTTCTCCGATAATTGACGGAAGGTATCCAGGGTGCGCCCGGGGTTGGCCAGTGGATCGCCGGGTCCGGCGATGCCGAGCACCGTCATCTGCGGAATATTGGACGCCACCGCCATGACCTTCTTCACCGCCTGGTCCGGGGTCAGCACCTCGGAGACCACCCCCGGGCGCGACTCATTGGCGCAGTCGTACTTGCGGTTGCAGTAGTGACACTGGATATTGCACGCGGGGGCCACCGCTACATGCATCCGGGCATAGTGATGGTGGGCATCCTCAGAGTAACAGGGGTGGTTGTGGACCTTGGCCCGGATATGTTCCGGCAGGTGCGCGAGCGCATCCGAACTGCCGCCGCAACCGCTCGACGCGCAGCCACCCGTGGCGGGTGCGCCTGCACCTGGACCTATGACCTTCAACGCCATCGCATGTCTCCAGAAGTCCCGGGCGCCCGGCCCGTGGGTTTCAAACTGACTCTGGAGTGACTACAGCAAACCCCGTGCCGGGTTTGGGGGGGCAACGAAGCCCCTGTTTGTTTTGCAGTTGCCGCCTGGGCCTCGGGTGGGTTGTCGACAATCCGACAGGTGCGCGGCGGCCGCGTTGTTGGGATGGGGACAGGCGCCGCCCCACCAACCGACCAGGTACCGCCGTAGGATGGGTAGAGCGCAGCGAAACCCATCACCCCCGCTTCCAAACTGGCTTTATCACCAGTACACTGACCCCCTAGTCGGCGCCGCTCGCGGCAGTTCGCCGCGCGCCGCCTCAACGCATCGGGAGCCCGGCACCGTGATCGAGATCGAATACGTCGTCAGAGACCAGAAGGGGATCGAGAGATTGCGCACCACCGACAAAAAGGCCGCGGATGCCTACGACCGGGCACTGGAGACGGCCGAGCGCCTGGCCGATCTCCTGCGCCACGACCGGGTCCTGCCGGGACTCGCCGAGCACGACCTGGAGGAACTGACCATCTACCTGGCCCGCAATGCCCGTAACATCGAGCGCATCCTGAAGGGCAAGGGACCGGAGCTTGAGACCGCGCCGGAAGCGGAGGTCGTCGAGACCAAAGACAAAGTGACCCCGCTGCGGGCGGCGGGTTAGCGGCCCGCGTCCGCTCGGCCGACGGAGACTCTCCCCATTGCGCGAAGAAAGAGGGGAGCACCCCGGCGCTGCAAACGCGCAGGGGGTGAGAGGGATCAGGAAACCGGCGCCAAAGAGGGGGTGAAGAGGGTCGGGCCGACCTGATCGAGTTGCTGGTAGACCCGGCGCAGCCAGACCTTGACGCGCTGACGGTCCATCAGGCCCAGGCCGGAGTCTTTGTTGTGGGCACCGGCCCACAGGCTGATGCCCTGGTAGTCGATCTTGCGCATGGTGCCGGCGTGCAGTTCGGGCAGGTCCAAGACCAGGGCCCCGAGCTGCTGGGCACGCGCGCGCACCGGCGACGCGTCAAAGGCGGAAAAATCCCGGCCGCGACCGTAGTTCCTGACCGCGACATAGGCGGCCTGGTCCAGGTAGCGCTCGCACAGGGCGGCGAGCAGGGCGATGCCGTCGGCACCATCGTCCAGCACATGCCAGAAGATGACCGGAATCTGCTCCTCACCGGCCAGGTTGAGTAGATCGTTCTGCTCGATCCAGCGGTGCAGCGGCAGCGACGTTTGGGCGGCCAGGTCCACGAGGATGTCCTGGTCCGTCGCCAGTGCCGCCTCCATCAGCTGGTCGGCGCTCTCGAAATCATCCAGCACGATGGGCCGACTGTAGTGCGCGTAGAAGCGCAGGAGCGCGCCGTGCGACCGGTCGGTGTCGAAGGCGGTGAAGGGGAGTTGGTGGTCGATGTGATACTGCGCCAGCAGCCGCGCAAGGACGGACTTGCCGACCCCGCCCTTCTCGCCGCCGACGAAATGGATCTTACTCATGTTGCTGCCTGCCTGATTGGAAGGGGGAGGCCCCCGGGGTGGGGGTCAGCGGAGCGACTGCCCGCCGGGGCAGCATGGTAGCCCTTCGCGCCCCAGCCCCCAACCCCGGGCCGCCGCGAGGACAATGTTCGGGTCGCTCGACCCTCAGGCCGGGCGCGACCGCGCGGCCCGCTGCGACTCGCCGTCGGGTGATCGCCCGGCGCCGCGCCGCGTCATGCTGCCCACGCGCGAGCCTGCTGAGGCGGTCACGAAAAAAGCGGCCCGCAGGACGCTTTTCCCGGGTCTCGATCGCCGGTCGGTCCCCTGCCACGGGAAATCCGACCGCCCCATCAACCACTCATCCACCGCCCGCGCACACTGCCGCCCCTCGCGAATTGCCCAGCCGACGTCGATGCCCATCATTTTAAGGTAGTAGTCAATAGGAGGATTTGGCCCCCTGTTCTTAACTCCCTGTCCTCACGTATCCATGATCGGCCTATGACTCGGTCGTCTGACCGCTGAAGTGTTCCTGGTCCGCCTGCGCGTCGGCGCGAGTATGATGGATGACGCCGTCGCGATGATTCGGCGGTGCATAGAGAGTATAGAGTTTTAGTGGAACGGTGCCGGTATTGACAATGTTGTGCTTCGACAGCGACGCCTTCGAGGTCTTTGACATAGCCTTGCATAGCAGTTCTTCCAGTTCACGGCGACCTGCTGCAACAAGGTCCAGCAGGTCGGCTTTGGGTTACCGATCGACGTGCATGGTGCACCTGAGCACATCGCCTTTCCGTTCGGTACCGCACTGAGCCTGTCCGGTCTTCGGTGTTGCGCAAAAGGGCCAGGCACGAATACACTTCAGGGCCGCAAGTCGGAAATTTGACTCGAGCCTGGCCCCTTTTCGCCCGCCTTTTCGCCCGGCTACAGCCGCTCCCACAGCGTCGCTGCGCGACTTTTGCGGTAAAGCCTCGACCTTCGGTCTTGAATGCGGGCGGGCCTTTTGCCCCGCCCGGCGGCCGGCGCCATCTGTGTGGCGCAATCCGGTCAGCAGGGGCACCGCGCTCCGCGCTCGGGTAACGCGCCTCCAGGCAGTAGCGGTAGAAGGCCTCGCGGGTCAGCGGGGTGACTTGCGGGTGGCGCGAGCGCATGTGATCCAGGTAGTACTCGTAGTCGTGGATGCCGACCACCAGACGGCAGGTCTGCACGACCCGCTTGGCCACCTCCTTGAGGCCGGTCAGCCAACTCGAGCCCAGGCTGTAGCGCTCGAATTGTGCCTCCGACATCGGTACGGACCGCGGGTCCCGCGCGCGGACCCCGGCCGCGTAGCGGGCGTAGGCGTCGTCCAGGGACGCCGCTGCGCTTCGTCGGTCAGGCCCGGGCAGGTCGGTCAGGTCAGGCATAAGCGACCCCCTCGCGGTAGACCACGGGCGTTTCCCTGGTGGTCGGGGTGGGGCTCGCGAGCGCCCGGCGGATGGCCCCGACGGCGGCGATGCCGAACAGCGGCCACAGCGAATTGATGCCGCCGAGCGGGTCGGTCACCCCCTGATAGACGAACCAACCCCAGCCCGCGACCGCCACGCTGGTACCGATCAGGTTGCCCGCCAGGCTGCGCGTGCGCTCCAGGCTGGGGATCAGGATACCGGTCAAATCCTGCACCATGAAGCGACAGGCACGGGTGCCGGCATCGACCGCGGTGAGGATGAACAGGGCCTCGAACAGGATCGCGAAGTGATACCAGAAGGCCATCATCGCCTTGCTGTTGAAGAGATCGGTGACGATCACCGCCATGCCCACGGCGAAGGTCGGGGCCCCGCCGGCGCGAGACAGGATGCTGGTCTCACCCACGTCCTTGGCAATCTGCGTCAGCGCCTCCGGCGTGATCACGAAGCCCCAATTGTTGATCGCGAGGGAGGCCGATTCCACCGTGGTGCCGATCAGGGCGGCGGGCGAGTTCATCGCGAAATAGATACCGGGGTCCAGGACTGAGGCGCAGATGAGCGCCATGATCGCCACCAGCGATTCGCCGAGCATGCCGCCATAGCCGATGAGGCGGGCCTGGCTCTCGCGTTCCACCAGTTTCGGCGTGGTACCGGAGGCCACCAGTGCATGGAAGCCGGAACAGGCGCCGCAGGCGATGGTGATGAACAGGAAGGGGAACAGTGCGCCGGAAAATACCGGGCCGGTGCCGTCGATGAAGCGCGTGACGGAAGGCATCTTGAGCTCGGGCAGGGCGATCAGGATGCCGATTGCAAGCCCCACGATGACGCCCAGCTTGAGGAAGGTGGAGAGGTAGTCGCGCGGTGCCAGCAGCAGCCAGACCGGCAGCACCGAGGCGACGAAGCCGTAAGTGACGAGCGCGAGCGTCAACTGCGGACCGGTGAGGGTGAAGAAGTCGGGACATAGTCCAGGCCGTCGTTGCGGCGCTCCGCCGGGGTCAGCCGGCGATCGTCGAGTTCGAACACCCGTTCGGCGATGAATTTGCTGTAGAACCGGTAGGCGATCGCGTAGCAGGAGACCGCCGCCAGCACCAGCCAGGCGGCATTGACGGGTTCACCGCGGCTCAGGGCGAGGATGGCAAAGGCGCCGGCCCCCACCAGGGCCACGACCAGCCAGATGACTTTCGACTTACATCATTCGACTTCACATCACTCTCCTGTCGCTCGTGTCAGAGGGTTGAATGATCGGGACTGTGCGACTCGGCAACCAGGGCCCCGCAGCGGCGGGCAAAGCGGCGGACCACCGCCGCCATGCGCCACTGAGACTCCCGGTCCAGGTCCGCCCAGGGGCCGCGCCAGTCCAGGGTGCAGGTCAGTTGCGACCCGTGCGCGGCCGTACCGAGCGCCAGTTGCAGCACCAGTTCCGTCGGCACTGCCGTGGCAGCCCCGGCACGCTGGATGCGCAACTCGATCCCCCGGCTCGCCAACTGGGGCGGCTGCATCGTCAACTGCGCCGCCCCGTCGGACGCCCCGGCACCGCCACCCCGGCATGCCTCGCGCAGGGGGATCGCCAGTTCCTGTTCGCCGAAGTGCGCGATCAGGGCGGTGATCTCCTCGAGTCGGACCAAGGCGCGGCGCAGCGCCCGGGGGTCCGGGGCCTCGTCGCGGACCTGGCGGTCCAAGACCTGGCGGAGCCGGTCGAAGGCCTTGGGGATGATGCCGCCATGCAGGCCGCGCCGCAACAGACCGTTCAGGGTGTGGCCGTGGGTGCCCAGGCGGGCCCTGGGCACGGGGTGGGCGCGGTTGGCGCCGTAGAGCCGCCAGTTCTCCTTGAGTTCCCAGAACAGGAAGCCGAAGAGCCCGGGCAGGAGGAACAGCGTGACGGCGATCAGCGGCAGGGCGATGGGGGCGGGCAGCAGGGGGGAGAGCCCGGCGTGCAGCCACCTGCCGAGCGTTGGGAGCAAGGGCAGCAGTAGTTTGTGGCCCAGGGTGACGACGGGGAAGTGCTTGATCGGGTTGGTCTGGGGCTCGATCAGGACGACGACGTAGAATTGCAGTGCCGCCTCCCAGGCCGTCCACAGGGGGGCCGCCAGGGCCTTGAGCAGGGTGACGGTCGGGACCTCGCCCAGGCGTGGGCTCAACCGGGTGCGGATCTGATGCAATCCCTGGTCCAGGGTGCGCAGGCCCCGCTTGAAGAACTCCATGACGGGGGCGATCAGGTCCGCCAGCCGCTCCTGCCGCAGCAACTCCCTGAACTGGCGTCCGGCGGTCGCCAGGTCGTCGAGTTGGCGGCGCCCCGCCGGGGTGTCCCGCAAGCGGGTGCCCAGCGCATAGGCCAGTGCCAGCACCGCCGTCCAATGCGCGGGCCCGGACGTTCCCGGCGTGACGAGGAACCACAGGACCGCCAGCGGCAGCAGGGGCAAGAGGCCGATCGTCACAGGGGCCAGGATACCCCCCAGCAGGCCTCGGACCAGGCGACGTTCAAGGAGCCATCGCACGGGGGCCGAGCGCAACAGGCGGGGCAGGCCGGTCAACAGCAGCAGGCGGGTCAGCCACGCCGCCCCCCGCCAGAGGCGGCGGACCCAGCGCCGGCCGGCATCGGTGTTGGCGCTCGCACTTAAGACCGCCGCCAGGAGCAGGACCACCCAGGGGTCGGTCAAGGGGGGGTGGCCGCTGTCCCACAGGTCCCACAGGAGTGCCGTGACCGCCAGGGCGGCCCAGGCGGCGAGCACCGGCAGCAGCACCAGGCGCAGGCCGCGCCGCCCGCGCCGGGTCCCGAAGAGGGGCGCGCTCAGTCGCTGCAGCCCCTTCACATAGAACTCACCGGGCCGATAGATCCCGGGCAGTGCCTGTGCCGCGGCCTGATCGAAGTAGCCCAGGCGGTCGCCGTATCGCCAGTCTCCCCATTGCGCATCGGGCAGACTCAGGGTGTCCTGGTTCAGCAGGTCGCGCAGGTCGGCGAACCGCAGTTGCCGCTGCCGCCGGATCAGGCGCGCCAGGGAGTCGGCGAGACGGCGGCCGGCGAGCCGGCCCGCCGGGTCGGCGGGGACCAGTCCGGCCGTCTCCAGGACCTCCAGCAGGCGGGCGCGCAGGCGCTCCTGGAGGCCCCCGTCGATGCGCCCCGCGAGCGTCGCCAGCGGCGCCCCCAGCCGGTCCAGGTCGGCCACCGGCCAGGGCAGTTCCTCCAGCAGGCGGCGGGCGCTGTCAAGGGCGGCCAGGGCCTTCAAAGGACCCTGGAAGGGCAGGACCTGGCGTGGCCCGGCCGGCGTAAACCAGGCGCGTAGCCTGATCCGATAATAGGTGGTGCGGCCCTCGCGCAGGGCCGTTTCGAGTTGGCCGAGCAGTGTTTGGGCCGGGCGGGCGGCGGCCCCGCGCTCGGCCGCCAGGCGCCGGAGCAACTCGCCCAGTTCATCGGCGGTGGCGGGGGACAGGCGCCAGGTCGCGGCCAGGACGTGGGCGAAGGCCTCCGCCGTGGTCCGTTGGCGCTGATCCAAGAGCCGTAGCACCGGGTCCGCGGTGTCCTCACCGGCACCGTCGCCGGGCCCGACTGCCACCTCATAGCGGGCGCGGAGCGCGGCCAGGTGCCGCAGGGCGGCGGCGAAGCGACCCTCCCAGTCCGCCCGCTGGGCCGCCGCGGTGGCCGACCGCAAGGTTGCGATCAGGGCCAGGAGTGCCCTCCCGGCGAGCGGCGGGCGCTCGCGGGCCAGGACCCTGGACAGGGTGTCCCACAGGTCGAGCAGCCCATCGAGCGGGGCTTGCAGGACCTCCGCCAGGCCCGCCCCGAGCCGCGCGAGGCGGCCCGGCCGGCGGCGGATCGCGGCCCCCCGGTGCAGGGCGAGGAGGCACCGGGACTGGACGTCCGAGCGGGATCTGGCGCCTGGGTCAGGACCAGCGTCCGGTAACACCTGCGCGGCCAGTCCCGGGGTCGTAACCGGTGCGGTCCCCGCGGGGGCCGGGTCCGGCGGCGCCGGGAGGGGGGGGGCGGCTTGCACCAGCCAATTGCAGGCCCCGGTCAGCCGGTCCGGATCGGAGCGGCCATAGGGCAGGTCCGCGGGTAGCTGCAGGCACAGTCCGGGGGTGCCGCAGATAACCGACGTGCG
>Ga0247840_10005889_pt1 | contig 18066 bp, 15 predicted proteins | sample LaCruzMarch2015__FD_192404 | JGI IMG/M metagenome (GOLD analysis project Ga0247840, IMG submission 192404) | Freshwater microbial communities from meromictic Lake La Cruz, Castile-La Mancha, Spain - LaCruzMarch2015_17m | ecosystem: Environmental > Aquatic > Freshwater > Lake | place: Spain... | reverse complement strand
TCATCGGACTTCGCAATCGTCACTTCAGATAATCCGAGAACAGAAGACCCGCTTGAGATTATTGCCCGCATTGTGTGCGGAATGGAAACACAGAAACAAAACCGCAAATTTTCTTTTGTAGTCGAGCCTGACAGAGCAAAGGCTATTTATCACGCCATCTCTATGGCAAAGCCGGGCGATACCGTCTTGGTAGCAGGCAAAGGACACGAAACCTATCAGGACATCGCCGGTGTTAAGACTCCCTACTCCGACCAAGCTGCTTGTAGACATGCTCTGGCACAGCGCTACGGATGGGGGAAAAAATGAGTATAGAGATGGAACTGTCAGCACTAGCCGACGTGCTTTGCGCTAGAAGCGTGGCGGCACTTGGCACAGGATTGCACTCTAGTGCTGTTTTTCGTGGGGTGTCGACTGATTCAAGACATGTGCAACCGTCTGAATTGTTTTTTGCAATCAGAGGAGAACATTTCGATGGCCACGATTTCATATCATCCGCAGTAGAGCGCGGCGCTGCTGGATGTGTAATTGAATCGAGCTGGTTTGAAGCTCACGGCGAGGGTGCTAAAGCTCTATTTGACTCCTGCCAAAAGCCGATCTCCACATTGTTCTTTGTAGTCGAAGACACAACCCAAGCTCTAGGTCAGTTAGGGAGGTATTGGCGTTCTAAGCTGTCATTGCCGACAATTGCAGTGACTGGTTCTGTTGGGAAGACGACAACCAAACAGATGCTTGGGGCTTTGTTGACACATGCGCTTGGCAAGGGAATCAGCAGCGACAAATCATTCAACAACCACTTAGGAGTTCCGCTCACCATATTGCGCACCAGTGCAGAAGATCGGTGGTTGGTGCTTGAAACTGGAATGAACCACGCGGGCGAGCTTGACTATCTTGGCAGCATAGCGCAGCCAGACGTCGCAATAATCCTAAACGTGCGCCCTGCACATCTTGAATTCTTCAAGAGCATAGAGGAAATAGCAGATGCCAAATGTGAGTTACTTGCTCATTTAAAAACAAGCGGGCACTCCATTCTCAACGGAGATGACTCCGTATTGCTTTCTCGGGCACGTCTTAGGTATCCAGACATGTTTAAAAACTCTCAGGCAAAATTCTTTGGTTCTTCTGGTCCCTCTGCGTCTTTTGATTGTTATGTGAGAAACTTTGCCCCTTCCATATCTGAGAGTCAGCTAGATTTAGTTTGCCAGAGCCAGTCATTCTCAATTCGCCTTCCATTCCCAGGAGCACACAATGCTCTAAACGCGGCAGCTGCTCTTTTAGCCGCTCATAGTCTCTTCCCCTCAGAGGACATGAGTAATTTTGCTCGCGGTCTGGAACTTGCACAACCCGCAGCCATGCGATTTGAAAGCATCAGGCTCCATGGGCTTACGCTAATCAATGATGCCTATAATGCAAACCCTGCTTCAGTCGAAGCTTCAGTCACTACAGTAGCCGAGAGCACACATGGCAGTTTCGGAGTTGTGCTTGGAGAGATGCGAGAGTTGGGAGAGCATGCGGAGTTCTTCCACGAGCAAATAGGCGAGTTCATAGCCATCGCCGGCGCTAGCCTCTTAATCTGCGTTGGCAACTACTCTAACAGCACAGCACTTGGTGCAAGAAAAAATGGCCTCGCGCAGACCATACCTGTTGCCACAGTCGAAGATGCCGTAACAGCATTTCTAGACCTCGACAAAAAACCACAGACAATTTTGGTTAAAGGTTCACGCGCAGGAAAGCTGGAAGATTTCGTGTCACTCATCAAAGAGCGACTGGGGTAGATGTGGTGTCGAGAAATGCGGTTGAGCGGAAGTCGAGACTCTTTGTGATGACCGCATATGTCGCGTCTATGCTAGAGGTGCTTATTTAGTATATGCAGATCGAGACAGTGCAAAATCAAAACCGGCACTCTTGATGATTGGGGTGGGTAGTTTCGTCCGCAGTATATGCTAGCGCTGCCTTAGCCGAGCTCTTTCTTGCTCGCGTAGGTGTTTGGTGGTAGTAGGTAGCGCGTAGTGGCTCCAAAGTCTAGGCAACGATACAGCGGTAATTTAATCGGAGGGTGTCGGTGAGGCAGCTCACGCACGACGACTTGGTCAGCACGTTTCTCGATGAGAGCGGGGAGAGTTTTCTTAAGCTCATTGCCCGTTATGAGGTTCAGGTTTTTGCGCTCGCGATGAATCTGTTGGGTCAAGAATTGGCGGCTCAGCAAGTTGTGGAAAGAGTGTTTGTCGACCTTCACCGAGAGCTGCGTATTCTTCAGGCTCAAAGAACACCAGACCATTCTGATGACTTCAATCTCTTAGTTCACAGACTTACATACGATCACGCTCTATCAATGCTCGTGGCGGATTCCTCTCAGTCTGGTAATTCCCAAAAGAGCTTCTCCTCCCGTAGCGAATCGAATTCTGTTTCAGCTCTAGCACTGGGTGACCTTGGTGGAGCTTCTGAGGATGTGGCTATTATTGATAGTGATAATTACAACGAAACTGTTGACGAAGCAGAGCAGTAGCGGATTGCCCTTATGAAAATCTATCGTTTTATTGATGCGCAATGTAAAACCCACTTCGGTTTAATCCCCTCCGCCGGAGCAAAAGCGGAAATTCTGGGTGGTGATCTATTTGCTGGTCTTCAAAAAACGGGCAAACAAACAACCGTTAAAAAAATACTCCCGCCTCTTGTTCCGGTGAATATCTTTGCAATTGGCCTCAACTACAAAGACCACGCCAAAGAAACTGGTGCGGCAATACCGGATAACCCGATTGTTTTCATGAAGCCAACGAGCTGTGTGTGTGGACATGGGGACCCGATTGTTATTCCAAAGGTATGTTCACAAATCCCCGAAGTCGATTATGAGGCCGAGCTCGGCATCATAATCGGCAAAGCTGCAAAAGATGTCAGTCCTAAGGATGCGTTGGATTATGTTTTTGGCTACACGTGTGCTCATGATGTATCAGCTCGGCGTTGGCAAAAAAATGGAGGTGGGGGCCAGTGGATTCGTGGTAAGAGCTTTGACACCTTTTGCCCTCTTGGTCCGGCCATCGTCACCAAAGATGAAATCGAAGATCCTCAGTCACTAGAGATTTCTTTATTGCTCAACGCAGAGCAAATGCAATCTGGAAATACGAGCGACATGATTTTCACCATAGCTGAATTAGTCAGCTTTCTCAGTAAAGACACGACTCTATTGCCCGGCACCCTTATTATCACGGGCACTCCATCGGGAGTAGGCTTTGCTCGTAAACCGCCTGTGTTTTTAAAACCTGGAGACGAAGTGATTGTAAAGATCAGTGGTGTCGGTGAGCTAACTAATTCGGTTTTCTAGTCATGTCTTCTTCAAGCCAAGATAAAGTTTTCAAGCGCAAGCGCAAGCTAAGAGAATTCGAGAAAATGATTGATGACGAGTACGTCATGGTTAATCTAGACGCACGCGCAGAAGGCGTCATTGTTCCAGAAGGTCTCAAGGAGAATGCGGCATTGGCTCTCAAGCTGAGCCGATTATTCCAAGGGAAAATGACATCTGATGATTTCGGTATAAACGTTTACCTGAGATTTAGTGGTGAGTATTTTCAGTGTGTTTTGCCATGGGACTCAATCTGGTCAATCCATGGCAGCTCAGGGCAGAATGTAATTTGGAATGAAGATGTCCCAAGCGAAATAATGATTCAGTTAGCTAAAGAAAAAGTTCGTGAATTCGCTCGTCGACTTGTTGGGAAACGGACCAAGACCCCCACACCAGAGCCCGCAATATCCACTGAAACAAAAACCTCCTCGCCGACTACTGAAAATTCTCGCATAGAGACGAGTGACGCAAAGGCTGCTGATAAACGCAGAAAATCTTTTCTGCATAGAGTTAAGTGAATATACCCATCGCAATTCAAAATTTCGTTTTCTCTGGAAGCAGATTGGGGTCATATTTGGAAGTTGCGATTGAGCCAACCCACAGCAATACGCAAAGTATTGCGAGGATTGGCGATTGAGTAACTTTCAAATATGGCCCAAAGATGTTTTCAGAAAGACGAAATTTTGAATTGTGATGGGTATACAGCTTAGGGTCAGTCTGCGAATCTATGGCACAGCATATAAGGCTAGCTCGTATCCCTTTGGACCTAAGCCACTGATTACCCCTGTTGCCACGCCGCTAATATAAGAGTGGCGCCTGAATTCCTCTCTTGCATATATGTTTGACAGGTGCACTTCTATAACGGCACCTTTGAAACATTCAAGCGCATCTCGTATGGCGATACTCGTATGAGTCAATGCACCAGGGTTGATAATTATAGCAGAGGCCTTACCGATGCTATCTTGAATAGCCGTGACGAGATCGCCTTCGGAATTTGATTGGAAATCGTGGAGGTCTATGAGTAGATCTTTTGCTTTTTCTTTTAAGTTAGAAACGATTTCAGGGAGAGTCTCCCCTCCATATAAACTCTTATCTCTTTGGCCCAGCAAATTTAGGTTTGGCCCATTTATCAGCATTACCATTTTATTTGCCATTGCCTGAACTTTCCTCCTCTGCCTCAGAAAAAGCGCTGAACAAGTCCATCTCCAGATCGACCTCTGCGAGAGTGACTTCACTAGATTCACCATTTAAGCCGAGGTCCGATTTACTAGATTTACTGAAGCTCGCAAAATGCTCAAGTAGCGTATCTATGGATCTTCCTTGAAAATACTTTTTAAGTTCCTCGAGCTCTCTGAGACAAAACTCCATATAGCCGTCTGTGTAATAGCTCTTAGCTAATAGCAGCCTCGCCAGAGCATCAGTTCGATCTTCGTCCAGGCGCTTTAAACACAGCTCTCTAGCTAAACCCGACTGACCTGAGTGCTCGGATAATATTTCTTCGTATTGAATCTTAAAGCTCTTCTTTGAAATATTCTCATCATCCGACATAAGATATTTCACCTATAAAAAAACGCCCGTAGACCTTACGGCCGACGGGCGTCATTATATGAAGCTCTGACGCAAAAACTGCTCGTCAGAAGGTCTATAGATCTCCGCAGCGATCTACATCGTCAAACGTAAGCGTAGATCCAGCATTTACAGTAAAGCTTCTTCCATCTGCAGTTACACCGGTAACAACAAAATCTATACGGTAAGTTCCAAACTGAACAATAGCATCAGTTCCAACAAACAGCTTTGATCCTCCTCCACGAAACTCAGTCAACAAGCCAGTTACTGCGCCCGTGCCCTGGGAAGCGACTTCCACCCGCTTGGCTGCGTCAGTAAAATAATATGCGGTTTGTATTGATGTACCCGCACTGTTGCCAATATTGATGTCAACCGAATCAATAAAAACACTCTGGAGCAGCGTGTTGCTAAATGTGACCTCAAAAGGATTCAGCCAAAACGGCTCTGGGACATCGTCGTCCTTATCATTCGGCGTGTTCTTGATGTCACATTTCTCTTGAACTAGGTCGATTGGCCCATATTCGCTTGTCATATTCGGCCCATCCGAATACTCAACCTTAACGATCCTCACCGAGCCATTGTCTTGATTAAGCTCATCATCAGGAGGTGTTTGATCTACGATCAAGCCACCGCCTAAGTTTCCACCAGCAGCACCAGGGAAGCCAATAAAGTCGACTGGAACATCTCCCTTAATAATTACAGTCGTACGGGCTACCAAATTGAATCCGTCTGGCGCTCGGCATTCCATGATATAAGAGCCTGGATGAAGACCGCCGATTTTACCGCTCATGTTGCCTGCGCTGTCTGTATGCTCAAAAGCTACTCCACCAGAGGATGGCTCGAGAATAGCAATACCTTTTTCGGACTCGCACATTATACGTATGTATTGGAGAGGCTGCCCCCTTGGATCCTTCAACGTGACCTTAAACCCTGTCCTCTCCGTCACATTCAAAGATGGACCATCAACAACGGTTATCCCGATAGAACCACCAGCACCCTGGTCGTTGTTCATGGGTGTAATAACTTGCGCCAACTCAGCAGCACCACCACCGTCCGTGCTTCCACTACCGCAGGAAACTAGAGTGGCTAGAAGTCCGGCAGAAATTACACCAGCTGCCAGCAGGTACGAATGTTTCTTAAAGTATCCCATTATCATCTCCATCTGTTTTACTTTTGCTCCACAAGAATAACTACAAGGTAAGCGTTGACGTCCGTGAAATTTCAAACACCACGAAAGCCCCTTGAGGGGGAGATTTGCATCCGCAAACCGGGTGTGACAACAACTAACCTTTCAATCGAGTGACCCTCATTACTTGTGATCTACGTGATACGTTAATGAGGCCCCAACTTACCCACAACCTGAAAGTTACACTACACTAGAAGCATGCTATTGAGGTGTCATCATCTGCGTATTTGTTGTAGTTGCAGCCGTGCTATCCGAAGCATCATAAGAGTCCAGTGTTCCGCCTGTACCTGGCCCCTGATTTATTGGATCTACGGAATTTGGGTCGGATGGCTCATAAACCAGTATGTAGTATGACAACCGGTTAGACTCCATAACGTCACCTGCCTCAGTCACCCCAACACCCCAACACGAAGGCGTTATAGTAAATGGAGGTTTAGGAATTAAGTTTTGATTTAGATTGAGATACTGAATTAGGTTGTCGGAGTACACAGTAAACTCGAGAGATTGTCTTCGAGCTCCGTATTCTTCATTCGCAGTTCCACCCGAACTGTTTTCCTCATCGGCAATAGACCCTAAAACTGCCCCTTCTGGGAATTCATCCCTAAGAACAGGTAGGGAATGTCCGCTTAGTGAGGGGATAGTGTAATCACAAACTATCTTCTTGAGGATTATATATTGCTCCCTCATGTTGTTTTGAAATTTTAGGTAAGAAAGTTTCATGGACCCCAACCCAGAGGCTTCTCCGTCGGTGTATAGAGTGGCGGACATTCCTGTTGAATCTTCAGGGTCTCCGTCGGCGTTTCTTTTTTGCCAACCAACCGCCTGAAACGAAGCACCTTGGTCGTTATTAGTTGCGCCTCCACAGGCAGATATGGAAGAAGAAATAAAAACGGCAAGCATTCCTGTTACGATAATTCTATGAAGCGCCATGCGGCCCACCTCCTTAGGTTTTTTTAGTGACTAGACAATCTCTCTTAAACCATTAACCGCATACTCAGGGACAAAAACAACTTGGACTAGTTACGACAATCGCCATAACACCCAAAGCCACCGAGAGGCGGTAATCTAACTCAGCCCACACAATAAGTCGAACCAATTTTTTCTAGCATCTCACCTACCTCGCATCGATGCGTTTTGGCAATGCCTATTTTTTCTAGGAAGACATTCTTGAGCACATCTGATGCTCGCTTTTTATCGGCAAGCAAAGATTTTCTCCACTTCTCCAACAAATCTATTGAAGATTCGGTGTTTGCAAAATCGTCATTTCCCTTTACGAGATTACTTTCTGCTAACGGATTCAAATCTTGGGGCATCTTTGTCGGTAAGCCGAATGCCCCTAATAGCTCTGACGCTTCTGAAGAAAGACCGGATTCGGTTATCTTTAATTTTTCGCCAATCCGCATCTCCATTACCATACCTATAGAAACAGCCTCACCATGAAGCAAGGTGCCATAACCCAAGAGGCTCTCGAGTGCATGGCCAATGGTATGACCGAAATTCAGCTTAGCCCTCAAGCCGGAGCGATCTAGAAGATCCTCCATGACGTGATTGAGTTTACTTAAAACGCATTTGGTCACCATGTGAAATATGACGTCATTGTCGAGTGCCAATATGGCGGATCTGTTTAAACGCAGCCAATTCCAAAAATCAGCATCCGCGATGAGGCCATATTTTGCTACTTCTGCTAGGCCAGAAATAAACTCTCTTTTGGGAAGGGTCTTTAAATGCAGCAGGTCACAGATGATCAGATCTGCCGGATAAAATGTTCCGATTAAGTTTTTACCAGACGATAAGTTAACTGCGGTCTTCCCTCCTATCGCGGAATCAACCTGAGCAACAAGACTAGTGGCTACCTGCACGAGCTTCACCCCTCGCAGATATACAGAAGCCAACAAACCAGCGAGATCCCCCACTACACCACCGCCAACACCGACGATTGTGTCTTCTCGACTAACTCCACTCTCAACAAAAAAGTTTGCGATTCGCTCAACCTCACCCAAGTTTTTACTTGCCTCTCCAGAAGGCACTTCACAGACGGCTACACGCAAGCCTCCAGCTTGAATTGCTTGAGTGAACTCTCCTTGCCAATGCTTGGCCACGTTGGCGTCGATGAGCAGCCCAACGATGTCTGACTCAGCACTGATAAGTGAGTTTAAATTAGACAGCATGGCAGAAGAGATACCAGTGCCAATAGCCACTAAAGATTCGTGACCCTCAGGGAAGCCAAGCCGATGAGGAATGAAGCAGGATTGCTCAGCAGATAACTCTTTGCACATTGGCTGCAACTTACCTAGAAGTGCAGCTGTCAACTCAGGCTCTGACCAATCAGTCCATATGTTACAGGGAAGTCCAGAAAAAACCGGGGATCTTTTTGCCAACAAGCGGTCTAAGTTCTGCCGAGCCTGGCCACTGCGGAGAGACTCTGGGCCTGATGAGATAAGCGGCCTCTTTATTGGCTGTGCTCCTTGAGCATTCTCGCTTTCATCTGCAGACGCACGACGCCAAAGCGTCTCGGCTTGGCCTCTTAGCACGAAAAGCCGGACATAATCGGTTGCTTTGATAAAATCCAGGAGAGCTGGCTGAGCTAAGGCGCCACCACCAAGTGAGATTACGGGAACGCGCTTTGCAACTAAGCTCTTAAAAGTATCGAACTCTATTTCTCTAAATTCGAGCTCCCCGTTTTTACGGAAAATTTCAGATACAGTGAGCTGAGTTTGACTTTCAATCTCAGCATCTACGTCACAAGCACTACACCCGAGAATCCTTGCCAGAGCCTGAGCTGTGCTTGTTTTACCTGAGCAAGGATCTCCGGCTAGCACCACAACAGAATCGGAAACTAGCTGACGGAGATCCATTGAAGAAGAATTCATCTATGCGCCCAAGTAAAGAGATTCGTCCGACGATACTAGACTCCACTCTTAGCCGCTGCTGCCTCGGGCTTCTTTGCAGACTCATCAGTTTTTTCTGCATCTTTCGCCTCAGGCGAAGCAGCCCTGCCACTTGAGTCTACGAATGTTCCGGCATCAAAGCTACCTTCAACTATGTGAGGAGTTATGAAGAAGAGTAGCTCTTCATCTTTCTTATCAACTAGCGAGCGCCTAAACAAATGCCCAAGCACAGGAATGTCCTTCAAATATGGAACTCCATTCACGGTATCTCGATCGAAGATTCGATAAACACCGCCCATAACAAATGTCTGGCCGTCCTTGATAAGAACGGTAGAGGTCGCCTCACGCTCGATCGTAGATGGAATGTCTTTGACAACTCTATCACCAAAGGTAGAGGACTTAGCTTGGACATCAAGCAAAACGTAATAGTCCGGAGAAGCTTGCGGCGTAACTTTAAGCTCGATACCAACATCAAATTCTTCAAACGCCGTGGAGCCCCCTCCTGCGGCCGAAGCGCCGGCACCCGTAGCAATAGAAGTACCAGAATCAGGAGTCGGTATTCTTACCGTTTCCACGCTCTTAATTTCAGCAGCCTTATTGTTTACAGTAGCTACCTGTGGCTGAGAAACAATCTTCACCAGCCCTTCTTGCTCGACAGCACTAAGGCGAGCTGCCAGAGTCTGAGATCCATCAGCTGATTCGAATATGCCGGTGATAGCACTTCCAGCGCCTTGAGCAATCGCAGCAGGGAAATCAACCATCATAGGATTATCCGCAGTACCAGTCCCCCCACCAACACTGTAGCTATTGGGGAAAACCATACCCGTAGAATTTCCATACTCTGGCCCTGCCTTGTAAGAATAGTTCCACTGAAAGCCTAAGTCTCGCAAAAGGCCTTTTTGTGCTTCCACAATCTGAGTTTCCAAAAGTATCTGAGGTGTTCTCAAATCCAACTTGCGAACTAACTCCAGAGCAGCTGCCTGCCCCTTGCCGATGTCTTTGATGATCAGCTGATTCGTCCGATCATCGAAGGTTACCTGTCCTCTCTCTGAAAGCACCGACTGTATTTGTGCTTGGATTTCCGACGCTCGCGCATAGCTGACCCTGATATAGGCGATCTGAAGATCCTCGAGTTCCTCTTGGGCTCGCTTTGCTTGGAGGAGAGATTCTCTTTCTGTCCTCAACTTATCGACAGGTGCAATACGGATAACATTGCCCTCTGTGACCTGATCTAAACCATTCGTCTTAAGAATCACGTCAAGTGCCTGATCCCAGGGGACGTCGATCAAGCGAAGCGTAACCTTTCCGCGCACATCATCGGAAGCGATTATGTTGAGCTGTGACACCTCTGCAATAATTCTCAGGGCATTATCTATATCTGTATCCTGCAGGTCTAAGGAAATGAGCCGCCCTGTATAAACTTTCGATCCGTCAGCTGAACGAAGGCCTGTGGGAAACTTCCTCGCGGAATCATCTTCTGGGGCAGAATCGACAGGAGCAGGAGACTCTGCCTTCTTCTTGGCAGGATCTTCAGATTCCTTTGATTTCCCAGCAGCTAGCTGTGCCCTAGCGGAAGACATAGAACCGATGGGCTTAACGACCAAACCTTCAGCACCGACCTCACCTGCTAACTCAACTCCAGCGTCAACAAACATACGAACTTGCAGAGAATCACCAGAGCCAGCAACTCGAGCCGATCTAATTGGCGACTTACCTGGTGCTGCGACTACAGCAGGAACCTTAGTCTCCAGCTCTCTAGCTCCAATCAATGTAAGAACGTATTCGGTGGGAGCAGCTTTCTCCAGGAGGAATGGCACCTGTGCACTTAATACAACTAGCAAAGCTGGGTCATCTCCTGCAATTAGCTGGATGGACTTTAACTCAGGCCCCTGCACTGAAATAGAAGCCGATGCGTTTGATACCGCGTTAAGACTCGGTATGACTTCTTGTTGAAGAGCTGCTTCTGCAGGCAAGGGCATTGGCGATGGGGGGACTTCGGTGACAGATGACGCAATCTCTTGACTAAGTAATGTCTCTGGTATCGATTGGGCTCCCTCATCCAGGGTGACATCGACATCCGAAGCCGCCCCCCTAGATACCGACTTCTCGGAATAGACAGCTTGGTCAACATTTTTATTAACAGAGCAGCCAAACAGAATCGAGCCTGTCACAACCGCGCTAACTAGAGCTTTCCTGGAAACTCCCATGAACGTTATCTCCTCAACCAGATTGTTACACTAGAGATACTCACAAATCCCTGACGAATCCCATTGTTGGGACAAAAGCATGCTGTCGGGACAAAAGTATGCACAAAAAGCAAACAGCACAGCGTTCATAACGCGAGATTGCTGTGTGAGTAAAGGAAAAATATTAGAGGCAATAAGATTATCCTATATTTCGCACCGACCTAATCGGCGACAAACACCGGTATAATCGATTACAAAAACAAACAGCGCTTGTATTACTGGGTGATAATGCCACCTTAACTACGACCCTTGCGGCCTCTATGTCGCTTGTTTTCTTCCGGCTTGTTCTCTGTCGGCCTCTCCTGCGGCTCAAGAAAGCGAAATGCAGTGGCTGTAATAGATCCTTGCAAAGAGACTGCTCCAGTTTTCATCAACTCATCAGCGCTAGGCGCGGCGACCACTGTTGCGTTTGCCGTATCAGAATTGCGTTTTATCTGAAACGCGGCAAGGTTGACTATCCTATCGAGACGACCTACCTCATCGAAGAAAGTAGCCATCTGATGGTAGGAACCCGACACCTCAAGAAACACAGGCTGCTCGGCATAGAAGTCTCTCTTAACTTCCTCCTTGGGGGTGAAGCCTCTAACCTCAAGACCAGCATCTGAAGCCTTATCGGAGATCTTGGCCAACAACATGTCCATCTCTCGCTTGTCGGGCAACTCAGACAAAGCCTTGGCCAGTTCAGCATCAAGCCTCTCGACTTGCTCCTTAAACTTCGGAAGATTTTTTACTACTTTTGTGAGTTGAGCAACCTGCTCTCTTAAGCCCTTGGGTCCCACCAATTGTTCTTCAACTTTATCGCGTTCAGCAGAGAGCGAGGAAAAAATAAAATACCAGTAAACCAGCAGTAAGAGAGCAATGACACCGACAAGAATGCCAACTCTCTGCTTTAGCGAAAGCGCGAATATTCTCTCAAGCTGTTCCATGGCCTAGCTCCGCTTTACGTCTTCCTAGTTTTTCTGTTCTTTTCCAACAGGGTCTTTATCCACTTCTTGCTTTTTCTTGCGCAGTGACAGCAAGTCAGCCAATTTGGCATTTATAGAGAACCTCTGAAGTTTTACATTTTCCGTCAAAGCATCAGACTGCCCTTCTGGGGATTGCGTTTCCTCCTCGAAAACAACTTGCACTGCCTTGTTCAAGTCAACGGCCTGGAAATATTTCGACTGGCCCAAGCTCCTCATGAACTCAGCGACTGTTTGATTGTCCAGGGCAACGCCCTCAATTATTAGTTTGTCATCCTTCTGAGAAACACTTGTGACCCAAGCTCGTTCTGGAACTGCCAAATTCAGGTCATCCAAAATATGCACGGGACCCTGCTTCCTGGCTTTTAATGTTGCAATTGTGGTCAACTTCTGTCGAAGCAAGTCTTTGTTTTTTTCCAGATCTTCGACCTCTTTGGTTTTCTTTTTCAGAATGACAACTCTCTGGCTAAGCGCATCTCTTTCCTCTCCTTTTATTTTCAGATCATGGCTTATCCCACTATTAGCGAAAAAACACAGGAGAATGGCGAAGAATATGCCCGATACAAACACGAGCAACTGGAATGCATAGTTGAGCGTATTGTCGACTTTCTCTCCTAAGAGATTTATTCGAATCATGCCTCTATTGCTCCCAACAAAAAGTTTGCTAACACACAATGCTTATTAGATGACAAAACCATAATTTTTATCAGATCAAGAAATAGCATGTTGCTTATCGCCTAACCTGCGGCAAGCTAAGCCAACACTAATGCCCATGAAGGGCTTAACCTCTGAGATCAGATCTTCATCGAAGTTGCCCTCCCACTCCACGTTGCGCAGACAATCCACAATATGGCACTCCGTGCCTGACTTACTCGCAAATAGGTCAGCTAAACCTTTTGCCTGAGATCCGCCACCGGTTAGATAAACTCGCGTAATTTTTCGATCAGTATTGGATGCGCTCCAAAAAAAGCCTATTTGCTGCTGAAGACTCGAAACCAGATGTTCGCTAACTGATTGGATTACTTCCGATACAAGCTCAGCGTCTACATTCCCGCGGGAACTCCCTTTGAGAATTTGCCGAGCACTTTCAGTATCGATTTCCAACTTTTCACTGAGTGCATCTGTATAGAGCCGACCTCCTACGCCAACGTCACCGGTGAACACAGACTCTCCGTTATGTATGATATTTACACTGGTATACCGAGCACCGATATTGGCAACAGCAATCGTCGCATCCTTGCACTCGTCTTGGTAGTTAAGTTCAAACATGTTTTCAATCGCGAAGGAATCAACATCTGCTATCACAGGCTCTACTCCAGCCTGAGCAACTGCATTTACATAGCTATCTAAAATCTCATTTTTCACAGCGACCAGAAGGACCTCGCAGCTTGCCTTACCAATGGGCTTGAGCACTTGATAATCCAACTTAACAGCGCTGATTTTGTGTGGAACGTAATTTGCGGCCTCAAAAGAGATGCTCTCTGAAAGAGACGTCAGGTTATTGTGCGCTAACGTCACTCTCTTGGTAAACGCAGCTGGCCCTGGGACAGCGACCACGGCCTTGGACGCTCGCATTTCTTGGGCATCAATCATAGCTCTTAACGCTGCGCAAACACCTTCGACATTCACAACGGTGTTGTTAGCTATGGAATTTTTTGGTGTAGGCCCATGCGCTAGGTTGACAAGCCTGGGCTTTGCTCCTGAAATATCTAGCTCTAGTAGCTTGATCGTCTCAGTGCCTATATCAACAGCCAAAAGAGTGGCTTTCTTGTTTTTTGAGAATAGAGCTTTAAACATTTTCCGTCTCTTATTGGTTTTTGATGTCACCTTGTTGTTCGCTTATCTCCCGCTTTTTGTAGCCACCAATCGTTTTGATTACTGCTTGCATGCGTACGACTCCAAAAAGTTGCCCACAATCTTCATCTCTGTTCTAACAAACGACCATGAGCACAACTGAGCCCGACATTAAAACTGTAATCTCTCCCTCCGAAAGTCGGGTAGTCCTGGTCTCTATAGCCGGACTACCAGAGCCGCTAAGTTATCTGTACACACCGCAGGAACACCAAAAGAATCAGCCCCAGGCAGACAACACCATCGCGTTTGCTGACAGAGTCACTGTAGATGTGAGGAAAAGAATCGCTCAAGGTTGGGTGATCGAGGTTCTGTCTCAAGATGCCGCCAAGGCGCAGCAGGAACGATTTACTTTAAAGCCCATCATCTCCAAGGAAACGTTACTCACAAGAGAATTGTCCAACTTGGCTCTTTGGATGGTTGAGTATTACGGATGCAGTCTAGTCGACGTCCTCGATAACATCTGTCCATCAGCCCCCATACTACAGGACAAGAAGGAGGCCGTTTTCTCGCTATCACGACAATTGTTCGAGGACTCTGAATTCAGAGACAAAACATTGTCGCGCCTAGAAGCTCGATCTATTAGCCAGTTCCACATTCTCAATTTGCTAGTATCTGCAGGGGAAGAACACAAAACGAAATCTGAGATTAGCCAAGTGCCTGATTACTCAAGCACCGCACTGCGCGCACTTGAAAAAAAGAACCTCATAGAGCGACAAGAGATTTCATCACAGATCGAACATACGGCACCGCACTTTAATATAGGCGCTAGCAATCACTCACAGCAGACAAAAGATTATGAGCTAAATGCGGATCAGCAAAATGCTGCAGGAGAAATTACATCTGCCGTTCATGCATCTCAATTCTCCCCCTTCTTGCTCTTTGGTGTCACGGGAAGCGGAAAAACGGAAGTTTATCTCCAGGCTGTAAATACAGCCCTCTCGCTCGGCAAAAGCGCCTTGCTGATTGTGCCTGAAATATCCCTCACGCCTCAGCTTCTTGAACGTGTCAGTATGTCCGTCAACCAACCCGTCGCTGTCTTACACAGCAACATATCAAACAAGGAACGCTCTTGGGCTTGGCAACAATGCCTAAGCGGCAAGCTGCGCGTCGCATTAGGTGCTCGCTCAGCTGTTTTTGCACCTCTTCAAAACCTCGGAGTAATTTTGGTAGACGAAGAACACGACGGATCTTTTAAACAGTCCGATGGTTTTCGTTACAGCGCTCATAGCGCCGCAATTATGCGCGCCAAGCTCAACGAATGTCCTATAGTATTCGGGTCGGCAACTCCCTCATTTGAAAGTCTGCTCAACTCAAAGCGCGGAAAATACAAGCTACTGGAGCTACCAAAGCGCGTCGCTGGTCGACCTCTCCCTCAAATTGAAGTTGTGGATCTAAGATCGATTAAGCGAAAAGACATGCCCTCGCCCAACATCTCTCCCATGCTTGAGCAAGCTCTCAAGGAGATACTCGCAAAAAATCAGCAAGCAATGCTGCTTTACAATCGCCGAGGATTCTCCTCTTTCCTTCAATGCTCCTCTTGTGGCTCAGCCCTATCCTGCCCCTCGTGTTCCGTATCACTCACCTTTTACAAAAACACAAACAAACTCCTATGCCACTATTGCGGGCACACTTTGTCGCCTCCAACGGGTTGCCCGATTTGTTTAGACCCTCGCACCACTGAGATAGATTGCACTTCAGACACTTCTAGTAAAAGTAAAATTGGAGAACTTATCGCCTGCGGATCTGGCACAGAGAAAGTTGTAGAGGAAATCGCACAGCTATTTCCATCAGCTCGTATTTTGCAGATGGATAGAACCACGGTCAGCAAAAAACACAGTCACGAGCGAATCCTCAATGCCATGAAAAATGCTGAAGCTGACATATTGGTGGGGACCCAAATGATCGCCAAGGGCCACGACATTCCGAATGTGACTCTTGTCGGTATAGTCAACGCCGACGTAGGGCTGCACCTACCAGATTTTCGAGCTAACGAGAGAGTCTACCAACTCATTGCCCAAGCCTCGGGCAGATCGGGAAGAGGAGTTGAACCCGGCAGGGTAATTGTGCAAACAAGGGAACCGAAACACCCTGTCATCTTGTCATTGCTACAAAACAAGTTTGGGGCCTTTGTCCGATATGAGCTAGAACACAGAAAAACACTTCACTACCCACCTTGGCACTATCTACTGAGGATCGTAATCAGCAGCACCGATGGGTCCCGCGCTGAAATCGCTGCTGCCAAAGTTAAAAAACTAATCGAGGGAAAATCTCGAGAACTCACGGCAGATGACAATCGGCACTCAGTCTTTATATTAGGCCCAGCACCAGCGCCTTTAGAAAAACTTCGGGGGCAAATCCGCCACCATATTTTGGTAAAAGCAAATTCGAGGAAACTCCTTTCTGCACTGAGTGGAGAGATCTACCAGTTTCGGATCGGCCTTGGCGCAAAATCAAAGGTGCGGATCAGCTTGGATTTAGATCCTATTGATATGCTGTGAAGGAAGGGCAAGTGATGTCTGGGGGGTTAGGTAACCGGCTACATACTTCTTGGCTCCTCACGTGAATTTGCCGGTGGACATGGTGACCATTTTCAGGAAAGGGCAGCTCTCGAACTGCCACTACGGATGCGGACAGCGTCTAGTAAGAATCAGACAGAGGTTAATAAGCCGTTACCCTACTCTTACGCCCAACAACGAGAATCTCCGGCGATATAAGCCGATCTGAGACTCCCAACTCCCTGAACTTGACCTCTATCGTTTTCAAAAAGTCATATATAGGCTTCTTATCCATCTGGATCACCCCTGGCTCTGGTGGAAACCATATGGACATTTCACTTATGTATTCTGCAAACACCGGAGCGAGACCTAGCTGATCGAATACAACTTCCTTTAGGCGGGGCAAGTTCATGATCTCTCTATTGTGTGAGCCGAGGATGGTTTCTAGGCGCTCTTTTGTATAGAGCTCCTGGCGAATCCAGAGCTGTAGAAACTCTAAGTGAGGGACCGAAATGATCAGCCAACCTCCTGGGGACACCAAGCTCGCATGCTTTGCTAGAACATCTCGGTAGTTTTCGAAGTGCTCGACAAAACCGTGGGAGCATACGACATCGTATGTTTTATGGGGCTGCCAATTCAGGAAGTCGGCGTTGACGATCTCGCAGTTGTGAATTCCGTTGAATGCGAAGTTTGCCCTCACGAACTCTATCTTGTCGTGGAAGTCCAGAGCTGTGGGGCTATAGCCAAAACGCTTTGCGAGATACCCGACATGCGTGCCAGGGAACGCGCCGATCTCAATACAGTCAAGCGAAGAGTCAACCGGTAATATCTTATCTAGGTATTTTGAAAATTGCGTAGGGCCAAACGCAAACGGAGTAAGATCTCCGAAGTGGTGCGCCCAATATGCGCGATCAGTTAGCTGATTGTTCACGGGCTCTGCCTCTCACCTACTCGCCTTGAACAAAAGCCTTCACGAAGTCGCGGTTCATCTGAGCTATTACTTTGGCTGAAATATCCTTAGGGCAGACGGCTTCGCATTCATACTGATTTGTGCAGTTGCCAAAGCCTTCCTTATCCATGGCATCAACCATGTTTTTTACTCTCTGGTATCTCTCTGCTTGCCCTTGGGGAAGATTCGCCATATGAGCAACTTTTGCTGCTACGAAAAGCATAGCGGAACTGTTTTTGCAGGCAGCAACACAGGCGCCACAACCTATACACTGGGCAGCATCCATAGCAGCATCAGAGCTTCTTTTGGGAACTGGGATTGCATTCGCATCAGGAGCACCGCCCGTATTGGCAGAGATGAAACCGCCTGCCTGAATTATTCGATCGAACGCGCTCCGGTCTACGACTAGATCTTTAATTATAGGGAACCCACGGGATCGGAACGGCTCAACCGTAATGTGGTCACCTTCCTTAAAGCTACGCATGTGTAACTGGCAGGTTGTCGTCCCTGTTTGCGGACCATGTGCGACGCCGTTAATAACAAGAGAACAGGAACCGCAAATCCCCTCTAGGCAATCGCAGTCAAA
>Ga0247840_10005882_pt1 | contig 18079 bp, 13 predicted proteins | sample LaCruzMarch2015__FD_192404 | JGI IMG/M metagenome (GOLD analysis project Ga0247840, IMG submission 192404) | Freshwater microbial communities from meromictic Lake La Cruz, Castile-La Mancha, Spain - LaCruzMarch2015_17m | ecosystem: Environmental > Aquatic > Freshwater > Lake | place: Spain... | reverse complement strand
GCCAAATGGTATCCACTTGATTAGGGGATAAAAAAAACTTGCAGATGAAGTGTTTAACTTCTCCTGCAAGTTTTTTTTAATTTAAGGCGCCAAATAGAGGCACTTTTTCAGTGCCCTCGTTAATCGCCCGGCTTTTTTTTACCCTCCAGAGATCAGATGAAGGATCATCACATCATCCCCTTCTCTCACCTCTTGCCGGTCATAACTATCCTTACCGACGAGCTGCCCATTCACTTTAATAATGAGCATTTTGAATGTGAAATTCCGGATTCTCAGAATTTCACTGATGCTTATCACATCCGCATCAAAGGATTCCGGTCTGTTATTTAGGGTAATATTCATAGCGAATTTTCAGGCAGGTAAGATCTCTAAAAGTATTTCCAGAACAGCATTGGCTTGCATGTTTGCGACCACACCGACTCTGGGTGCAAGCGGGGGTTTGTCGTCGCTAACCTCATGTTCCAGGTCTCCGCAAACCACAAGATTGCCATATCGGTGTTCATGGATTCTATTGTTGTCACCCCATCCGGCAAGTCCTACACCTGAAACAAGAAATTTCTCCGGCAAAGCACCCAGTACTGCTTCCAGTATCATTTGCTTTTCTCCGGCAAGATCAAATGCTTCAACAATGACGTCACAATCATTAAAGAGGCGGATAACTGATTCCGAAACCAGTTTCAAGTCATGACATTCAACGAGGAGCTTAGGATTTATCCTGAGCAGGTTCTCCTTCAATGCCTCAACCTTTTTACGTCCAACCTGGTCTAAAAAGAAATACTGACGATTCAGATTGCTGGCATTCACCACATCGAAATCGGCGATTACGAGTTTTCCAACACCGGCTCTGGCTAAAGCAACTGCACAATTTGATCCGAGTCCACCACATCCGGCAATCCCTACGGATCTGTTTTTGAGGCTTTCTAACTTCTGTGCTGTGTTCATATCACTACAAAAGTAAAAAAAGCAGGACATTGGGGGTATGCTAAGCGGCTTAAAGCCTTCAAAAGTCTTATTTTTGTAAAAAATAAAAATCGTGTATTTTCATCAGGTCGTCGGGCAGGGAGCAATTAAGCAGCGTTTGATCCAATCCGTAAGGGATAACAGGGTTAGCCATGCGCAACTTTTTTTTGGTCCCGAAGGATCTGGAAACATGGCACTTGCGCTTGCCTATGCCCAATATGTAAATTGCACAAATCCCGGGCCCGAAGATTCATGTGGGGAATGTCCTTCATGTCATAAGTTTGACAAACTGGCACATCCGGATTTGCATTTTATTTTCCCTGTCGCCCGGACAGAAGACGTAGACTCCAAGCCCAAGAGTATCGACTTCATGAAGGACTGGCGTTCATTTCTGCCAAAGAATGACTATTATATCTGTTTGAATGATTGGTACCAGGAAATAGGGATAGAAAAAAAACAAGGCCTGATCAGTGTTCATGATGCCAGTGAAATCCTGAAAGCGCTCAGTTACAAATCATACGAAGCGAAATACCAGATCATTATCATATGGCTGCCCGAGAAGATGAACATCCAGGCAGCCAATAAAATCCTGAAGATTCTTGAAGAACCGCCTGCAGGTAACCTATTTTTGCTGGTTAGTGAAAATCTTGAACCGATTTTGCCAACAGTATTGTCGCGGACACAGATCATCCGGGTACCCAGACTAAAAAATGACGCATTGACGGCATTTCTTACCCGGGCAAACCAATATCCTGATACGAAAATCCAGGAGGCAGTACGCTATGCTGATGGGAATTATCTTGCCGCCCGCCGTTTTCTGCAGGACAGTGAAGATGAGAATGATTTCTCCAGCAAATTCAGAGATTGGATGTTGGCGTGCTATTTCTATCCCCCAGGTACCGGGAAACCGGAGAAGTTCCAGGAAGTATTGCGGATTTCCACAGAACTCAGCCAGCTGATACGTGAAAAGCAAAAGAATTTTCTGACCCATTCTCTTAATATCATCAGGGAAGCCTTCATTCTTCATCAGAATTTACCTGTTGTGGGAGGCAATCCCAATCCGGGGCAGGACTTTATCCAAAAATTCAGGAACTTCCTTCCGCCTGAACAAGCCATACAGATGGCTTCCGAACTAAACAAAGCCATTTATCACATAGAACGCAACGCCCATGGAGGAATCTTGTTTTTCGACCTCAGCCTCAGGTTCTGTAAAGCCCTTGTCAGATGAAAGAACTAAGGATAGTATCGCATAGATGCTGCATCTTTCCTATCTTTGCATAATGGGGAGAATCCCTGCCAGACAGAATGGGGGCAATAGAAGGACAGATTAAGTCAAGAACATGGAAGAGAAGACAACAGAACATATAGAACCAGACGATTTTACAAGCAGGGGATGTTGCCACAGCGAGCATCCGGGCACAAAACCAGAATTCGGCTATGGATGTGCTAAAATGGATGTGTACAATTGGCTAAAGCATGTCAAAACGCCTAGCCAGGATGCTGCGTATGACATTGTTGAAGTCCGTTTCAAAAACAATCGTAAAGACTTTTTCAGACTACCCGACGACATGGATTTCCAGGCCGGAGATATCGTGGCAGTTGAAGCATCACCCGGACACGACATCGGCATTATCTCCGCCATAGGGGAAGTGGTCAAGTTGCAGATAAAACGGAAACGCATACAGACAAGACCGGAAGAATTCAAGAAAGTTTATCGCAAGGCCAGGGTATCAGATATTGAGAAATGGGCATTGGCCATTCGTTCTGAAGAGCCTGTCATGTTAAAGACACGCAAGATTTCGAGCCGTCTCAACCTGAACATGAAGATCAACGATGTTGAATATCAAGGCGATAACACAAAAGCTATTTTCTATTATACAGCAGAAGAGCGCGTTGATTTCCGTGAGATGATAAAAGTTATGGCTGACGAATTCCGCGTCAGGGTTGAGATGAAACAGATCGGTGTACGCCAGGAGGCAGGCCGGCTGGGAGGCTTAGGGACCTGCGGCAGGGCTTTGTGCTGTTCATCCTGGCTACAGGACTTCAGGGCAGTGACAACCAATGCTGCCAGGGTACAGCAGTTATCCATGAACCCCCAGAAACTGGCAGGCCAATGTGGAAAGCTGAAATGCTGTCTGAATTTTGAATACGACACCTATGTTGATGCCGTCAAAGAGTTCCCGGATCCTGACATCCGATTGAGGACCCGCAAAGGGGAGGCCATCCACCAAAAGACCGATATTTTCCAGAAAATTATGTGGTATTCCTATCAGAATGACCCCTATAACCTGATGGCGATACCCCTCAAATCAGTTTTGGACATCATCAAACAGAACGCCAAGAAAATATATCCTGAACAGTTGGAGGACTTCGCCCGGGTCAAGGAGGTGAAATCCGGAATCGACAGCTTACCTGAGCAAGAAGATGTAACCCGTTATGATGGGAAGTAAAATAAATCTGAATGCGGATGTCATGCAAATCACAACCAAGTCCTTACACATCGGAAGACTGGGAGGTTTCCTGCTGTTTTTGCTTTTGGGATTTACATTTTTTTCATGTGGCAAACCTGGTGTATTAAACCAATATCAGCGGATTCCGGATGGGCAATGGAAGAAGGAGAACCCGGTAAATCTGGAAGCGAATCTGACAGAAAAAAATGGGATTTATAACATTTATCTGCAAGTCCGTAACACCACTGATTACAATTACGCCAACCTTTATCTATTCATCAACACTACCCTGCCTGATTTAACAAAAACCCGCGATACCGTAGAGTGCTACCTTGCAAGTCCTGACGGCAAATGGATTGGCAGCGGATTTGGGAAGATTAAAGAAAGCCGGTGGCTGATGAAGAAGGGCATGATGATAAAAAACCCGGGATTATACAAATTCAGCATTGAACAGGCCATGCGTGTTGAGGTACTGGAAGGCATTTCAGACATTGGACTAAAGATAGAAAAACAATAAGTCTATGGCAAGCCGCAAACCACTGAAGGACCATAGTTTCGCCAGAAAATTCTGGACTGTTTACGCCATTTGTGTTGGGCTTGTTGTGTTGGTCCTGGGCCTGGTTTCCATTGGTGGTTTTGGATTCATGCCTTCTCTTGAGGAATTAAAGAATCCAAGTAGCAACCAGGCTTCAGAAATCATATCATCAGACCAGAAAGTTATCGGCAAATACTATATCGAGAACCGCTCTAACGTGCACTACGAGGAGATTTCCCCGAATCTGGTGAATGCGCTGATATCCACCGAAGACATACGTTTTAAGGAACATTCCGGTGTCGACATCCGTGCGCTGGCCAGGGTCGTTTTTGGTATTGTGACATTTTCCAATAAGGGTGGTGGGAGTACCTTAACCCAACAGTTGGCAAAAAATTTATTCCCACGAAAGGAAAACAGGAATTTTCTCGAAATTGTGATCATCAAACTCAAGGAATGGGTAACTGCCATTAAGCTGGAGCGCAATTTCTCCAAAGAAGAGATCATTGCACTTTATTTCAATACCGTTCCATTCGGGAGTCAGACCTACGGCATTAAATCGGCAACCAAAACCTTTTTCGGGAAAGAGCCCTCCGAAGTAAACATCGAGGAAGCTGCGATGCTGGTAGGTTTATTGAGAGCCCAGAGTTATTACAATCCCGTACGCAATCCTGAACGGGCGATGAAACGCCGGGAAGTAGTGCTTTCGCAGATGAAGAAAAATGATGCACTTACAGAAGCCCAATATGACTCTTTAAAGGTTTTGCCTATTGACATGACCCAATATCATTTGCAGGATCAGAACAATGGTTTGGGCACCTATTTCCGTGAGCATTTGAGAAGTGTGCTTAGCACCTGGTGTGAAGACCACAAAAAGCCAGATGGCAGTGCTTACAACCTCTATAAAGATGGTTTAAAGATCTATGTTACCATCAACTCCGCCATGCAACAATATGCAGAAGAGGCCGTCAGGGAGCATTTTGAGAAAGACCTTCAACCTGCATTTTTCAAGCATTGGAAAGGAGTAAAGAGTGCTCCTTTCGACAACACACTTACACCAGAAGATGTACAAAGGTTAATGCGTCAGGCGATGGAACGTTCTGATCGTTACATCCAGATGAAGAAGAACAACATTTCAGAGGATTCCATACTACTGGCATTTAAAACTCCTGTGAAGATGAGTGTCTTTACCTGGAAAGGAGACCGGGACACCATTATGTCACCCTTAGATTCCATTAAATACTACAAGTACTTTTTGCAGATCGGCATGATGGCAGTAGAGCCCCAGACAGGTTTTGTAAGGGCCTATGTTGGGGGCATTGACTACAAACATTTCAAATACGACCATGTCACTCAGGGTAAGCGCCAGGTAGGCTCTACTTTTAAACCTTTTTTGTACACCCTTGCGATGCAGGAGGGAGAGTTTTCTCCTTGTTCCAAAGTGCCCAACCTGCCTGTTTCTTTTGATTTGGCAGATGGGACAGTATGGACTCCCTCAAATTCAGATGAGGATGACAATGGGAAAATGGTCACCCTGAAATATGCGCTTGCCAACTCTATCAATTATGTTTCGGCCTATCTGATGAAAAGATACTCTCCTTCTGCAGTAGTCAACCTGGTCAGAAAAATGGGGATCACCAGCCCGATCGATGCAGTCCCCTCATTGTGTCTGGGGACACCCGACCTCAGCGTATATGAGATGACCGGAGCCATGGCCACCTATGCCAACAAAGGCCGTTATATCGAGCCCATTTTCATTACCCGGATTGAAGACAAATTCGGTCATGTGCTGGCAAGCTTTGTGCCCAAGCAGGATGAAGCCATGAATGAAGAAACGGCCTACCTCATGATCAGCCTGATGAAAGGTGTTGTAGAGAGTGGCACAGGAGCAAGGATGCATTACCGCTATGGCTTAAATAACCCGATTGCAGGAAAAACCGGAACCACGCAAAATAACTCAGACGGATGGTTTATGGGTTTAACACCTAACCTGGTCGCCGGAGTGTGGGTGGGTTGTGAAGATCGATCAGTACATTTTCGCGCCACCAACCTCGGTCAGGGAGCCAATATGGCATTACCCGTCTGGGCTTACTTTATGAAAAGGGTGTATAATGATCCGAAAATAAAGATTTCCAAGGGTGATTTTGAGAAACCGCTGAACCTTAAAGTTGAAACCAACTGTGTTCAGTATGACAGCAAGCCCAAGAAATACGACGACTTTCTGGAGGGATTCTAAGGCTTAGCGCTGAAAACATCAATGCTAAGTTCGTCAATATAAACCGGCATTTTCCCGCGATGCCAGAAATATACGGATAATGTATCTTTAACAGACCTGACTTCCGGCGTGAGATAATCAAATACAACTTTATTCCATTTGCCTTTTTCGACATTGAAACCTGCATTTTCAATGTTGGCTGTCCTGTATTTATAACTTGGGTAGTCTTTGCCGTGTTGCATGGCTACAACCAGGGAGAAGGGATCCTTTTCAGGCTCGCTTACCGGGAAAACAAAGAAGGTAAAACGCAGCCACGCATGGTCTTTGTCCGTCAGCTCACGATAGCAATACCTGAAAGGAACGGTATAAATGCTGCTGCTATCCATCTTCATTGCGTATCTTCCACGGAAAAAGCAGTTAGAATCCTGGTAAGCAAACCAGGCTTCCTTTTGCTCAAAGTCATAACTGCCCAGGTTTCTTTTCACATAAGCGGTTGTGTCTGAGAACGAATCTTCTTCCGAATTTGAACGGTCGATGAGGAGCAATTTCCTGTCGTCATCTGTCGCAGTGGTGCTCCCAAAAGTCCGCCAATAATAAGCAGGAGTCATCCTCGCCCCATCGAGTACCTTTGCAAATGTATATTGCCAGGTTTGAAACAGGTTGAGTAGAATCAAAAAACCGATCATGCAGAATGCAGGTATCCGCCAAAGCTTGCGGGATCCTGCGAAAGTCATCAAAGTGAAACCCAAAAGGATAGCCAGAACCGGATAGGCATGGATCATCACCCTTTGGCTAAAGCAAAAGGCATACCACCAGATTGTCCAGCTTGAATAGAAGTAAATAAAGAAAAAGAGGTAAACGAGGAAAGGCCAGAACAATGCTTTTTGTTTCCGAAACACGAAAACCAGTCCAGCCAGGGCAAAAACCATCACAGGGGTGTACACCAGCCATCCTTTTCTGAAAGAGAACAAGAAGTCAAGGGTATGCGGACTCAGCAAATCCATCCCTTCACTGCCTGTGAGATAGGTATTGTAAAACCAGCTCCCTGTCATCGATTTCCAATACAAAAACTGGGGAAAAACCATGATCATCAAGGAAATACCGAAAAGCAGCAGACTCAGTTTGTTGCGAAAGAAAAACCGAAACTTACCAATCAGAGAATACTGACTTCCGATTCCATACAAAAAGGGAATCGCCAGTGATACAATCTCGACTGGGCGGGTCAGGCAGGCCCAGCCAATGAGTAAGCCAAGAAAAATGGCAAATTTTAACTTTTGTTCAGCATGCCAACGCATGGTAAACCACAAGATGGCAGCAGATGCCAGAAAAATAAACCCATGGGGTGAATGAAAATTCCCATAGGCCATTTCCAGAAAATTCGTTCCAAGAGTGATGGCAACCAACACAAGTAGTGTTATTTTTTCATTGAAGAAATGCAGGAGAACCTTCCGCAACAACAACAAGGAAGCCAACAAGGCCATGAGACCTTCAACTGCAATAGCATATTGGTAAGGCAATGAGAAACCATCAGCAGGATATTGCAAGGCCAGGGCGAGGAGATGCCCCACGAGGAATGCCGGTGCATAGGCAATCGCCATTCCCATGGTATAATAATTGACATAAGTACCACCCGGCACTTCCCTTAGCTGGTAGAGTGTAAGGGTGGCATTGTATTGCTCTGCGACATGTCGGACCCAGCCAAGGTCAGAAAATGTTGGATCATGGTAGATGAAATAAGACGGGAGATAGAGATAATACCCGAAATTATCCCAACTAATGATATTGACCGGGTCGAAATGGAAGCGAATCAGGCTAACCAGGACAAAGAAAAGCAGGATGAAGATGACTGAAGGAGAAGCCAGATAGGACCGAATATACATCCCGGCTAATTTCATGCCCTTTTGAGGTAATTGCGACTCCAGATGTTGTATTTCAGGATGCAATAGATTGCACGGAATCCATCTTTGGCAGTAATTTTTTTACCCTCCTCATAGGTTCTTCCATAATAAGAAATGCCTACTTCATAAATTCTGACACCTTTGATCCTGGCCATCTTTGCAGTGACTTCCGGTTCGAATCCAAACCTTCCTTCTTTAAATTGAATGCTTTTAATAATGTCGGACCTGAACATTTTATAACATGTTTCCATATCCGTGAGGTTCAGGTTGGTAAAGATGTTGGACAGGGTTGTCAGGAATTTATTTCCCAGGGTATGCCAGAAAAACAGAATGCGATGCGGTTTTCCCCCGAGGAAACGGCTACCATAGACCACATCAGCAAAACCCGACAAAAAAGGCTTCAGAAGCAAGTTGAATTCTTCAGGGTCATATTCCAGGTCTGCATCCTGAACGATAACAAGATCTCCAGTACAAACATCAATCCCTTTGTGTATTGCAGCTCCTTTCCCTTTGTTTACCTCCTGGTTTATGATACGGATCTCAAGTTCGGGATGGTCATTTTTGTATTGTTCAAGTACCGCCAATGTGTTGTCACGGGAACAGTCATTGATTACAACAATTTCCTTGGTGATATTTCCAATCAGCCTGACTTCAGCGACTTTGTTGAGGAGAAGGTGAATGGTGGCAGCTTCATTGTAGGCAGGAATCAGGATAGAAAGTTTTTCAAACGTCATAAGAAGTCAAGTGTTTCGTGCTGCAAAATAATGAAAATAGCTTTATTCCTGGTAATATATGCGTTTCACTCTGCGAGAGATTCCTGTAAGCACTTCATAAGGAATCGTCTTCAAATCAGCTGCAAAACGGGTAATCGGGTAAATATCGCCAAATACGATGACCGGATCACCTTCTCTGACGTTGAGGCCGCTAACATCCAGCATGCACATATCCATGCAAACCTCGCCAATGATGGGGCAAAGATGGTTACTTACCACCATTTTACCTTTGCTGTTACCCAGTTTCCGGCTTAATCCATCAGCATAGCCAATGGGAACAATGGCAATTGTCATGTCGCGACGTGCAAAAAAGCTACGGTTATACCCCACAGAATCGCCACCGGGGATTTTCTTCAGCTGAGAAATACTGCTTCTCAGTGTAGATACATTCTGGAGCAGAGCAGCTTCTGCTTCGTCAGCCGGGACGCCATAAAGGCTAATGCCCAATCTGACCATGTCGAACTGGGCTTCCGGGAACCGGCTGATTCCTGCCGAATTCAGCACATGTCGCATGACAGGATATTCCAGTCCAAGTGACAATGCATCAGCCATGCGAGTGAAGGCCGCGATTTGCTGGCGGGTGAAGTCATCATGCACAGCATCCTGGCTGGCAGCAAGGTGGGTGAAAATGCTTTTCACCTGGATATTTTTATGTTGTTGGAAGCGGGTCAATAACAAGGGGAGATCCTCCTCAGCAAAGCCCAAACGGTGCATACCGGTATCGACTTTCAGGTGAATTGCCATGGCTTTCTTCTGATCGCTATACAACTTTTCACGACTTTCTTCCAGCATCCCCAGAATACGAAAGCTATATACTTCAGGTTCAAGGTCGTATTTTGCAAGGGTATCCATGCTTTCCTCATCCGGGTTCATCACCATGATTGGCAGCGTTATTCCTGCCTTACGCAATTCAACGCCTTCATCGGCAAAAGCGACGGCGAGGTAATCGGCATGGTGGTATTGCAGGATGTTGGCGATTTCAAAGCTTCCGCTTCCATAGCTGAAAGCCTTCACCATCACCATTATTTTCGTTGCGGGTTTGAGCCGGGCCCGGATGACATTGAAGTTATTGACCAATGCGTTGAGGTTGATCTCCAGCACCGTTTCGTGTGCTTTTTGTTGCAATGCCTTCCCGATTTTCTCGAATTCAAAGGCCCTGGCACCTTTGATCAGGATGGTCTCTGCCTGAAAGCCTGCAAAGGGAAATTTCCTGAGGAATTCATCAGTAGAAGGAAAGAAAGCCTTCTCCATTTTAAATTTGGCCGTTTGTTTGGAGATGGCTGGACCGATACCTACGATTCTGTCCACGCTTTTTTGTGTGAGCAAGTCGGCAATTTCGGCGTAAAGGTCGTTCTCGTTTTTCCCACTTTGCAGGATATCCGAGAGGATGACAGTACGTTTGCGATGTTGTTTCTGTTGTTTGAGAAAATCAAGGGCAATAGAGAGCGAGTCAAGGTCAGAGCTATAGCTGTCATTGATGATAGAACAGCTGTTGATTCCTTCCTTGAGTTCCAATCGCATGGCTACCGGAGCAAGTCTGATCATCCTGGCTGCGATGAGGTCGGGTGGATAGCCCAGGAACAAAAGACAAGCCCAGCAATGGATTGCATTTTCTATGGAAGCCTGGTCGAGGAAAGGGATACGGATTTGGAGGCTCTGTTCATTGAATGTGCCGTTGATCTCTGTGAAGCGTTTGCTGTGGCGGATATCACCGATTTGCAGATCCATGCCGGGGCGTTTCCCCCAGGTAAACAGACGCGTTTTTCTAAAGGTCTGGGTTTTTGCAATCCGCTCCATGATGTCAACCTGATCACCACAGAAGATCAGCACTTCTACCCGGGTAAAGAGTTTTAGTTTTTCTGCGACTTTCTGTGAGATGTTGATGAAGTTCTCATCATGGGCATGGCCAATGTTGGTGAAGATCCCGATGGTTGGCTGGATAATGGCCTGCAGTTTTTCCATCTCATCCGGTTCGGAGATTCCTGCTTCGAAGATGGCAGTTTCATCTTCAGGCCGGATTTGCCAGACAGACAAAGGTACCCCGATTTGGGAATTAAAGCTTTTTGGGCTGCGAACAATTTTTTTGTCCTCTCCCATAAGTTGGAATAGCCATTCCTTCACGATGGTTTTTCCATTACTGCCAGTGATTCCAATAACCGGCAGGCTGAATTGCTTCCTGTGAAAAGCAGCAAGTACCTGCAAAGCTTTTAGCGTATCCGCTACCTGTACAAAAGAGGTATTGGCGAATTCCTCCTTGTTGACAGGCAACTCCATGACAAGGAAAAGCCTAACCCCTTTCTGGTACATCTCGCGCATGTAACGATGGCCATCATTCCTGCGTGAAGACAGTGCAACAAAGAGACACTGCTCATGTGAGGAAAATTTCCTGCTGTCGATTAACAAGGCTTTGACCAGCGGATCATCTGTCCGGGTAGTCCAAATCTTCCCCTTGACAATTTTAGCAAGGGTGGAGAGAGAATAAGGAAAACTGCTTTCCGCTGAAATCATCATCTGCGGGAATGGTAAATATCAGATTTAGTGACCGTTGTCTTCGCTCTGTTTCACTGAGACGCCAAGGGCATTGGCTTCCAGTTCTAGCGTTTGCATACGATTTCTGTAAACATCAACAGCAAGGTATAAAGCCTGGCGGAAGGAATCAGGAGAGGCGACATCAGTTCCTGCAATGTCGTAGGCAGTCCCATGGGCCGGGGATGTCCGGATAATGGGCAAACCAGCAGTAAAGTTGACACCTTCATTGTAAGATAATGCTTTGAAAGGAATCATGCCCTGGTCGTGATACATTGCCAGTACAGCATCAAAGCCCTTTGCATCATTGTAGGCAAAGAAACCATCAGCAGGAAAAGGGCCATAGGTCAGAATTCCCTTATCATTGGCTTTCTGAATGGCAGGGATGATGACTTCTTCTTCTTCTTTTCCTAACAACCCGCCATCACCAGCATGGGGATTAAGACCAAGTACAGCAATTCTGGGCCTGCGGATACCAAAATCATAAATCAGAGAACGGTTGAGCACCTCGATTTTTTTCATGAGGAGTTCTGTCGTAATATAATCTCCAACTGCTCTCAGTGGAATGTGTCCTGATACAAGGCCTAACCTGAAGTTATTTGCAACCATCAGCATCAGGTAATCTTTGGTATTGAACTTTTGTGCCAGGTATTCTGTATGACCGGAAAAGTTAAAGGCCGGTGATTGGATATTTTTCTTGTTGATGGGCAAAGTAACCAGCACATCAATCACCCCATTCTTCAGATCTTCCGTTGCTGCTTCCAGCGCCATCAAAGACAATTCCCCGGCCACCTGGGTTGATTTTCCGATGTCAATTTTTACTTCATTGTCGGTCAGGTTGACAAGGTTGGCCTTACGGGCCTGCGCCTGGTCGGCACGCCTGATGATATTAAAACTAAAATTATTGACATTCAGCACCTTCCTGTGGTAAGATGCAACTTTTGCTGTTCCATAAACCACGGGTGTAAAGAGGTCCATCATCCGCAGGTCCTGGAAAACTTTGAAAATAATCTCGTAATTGATACTATTGATATCTCCCTGCGTAATTCCGACTACGAGGGGTTTTTCTTTTACAACTTGTTCTGTCATGCTGTCCGCTTAATTTCGGGATAAAGATAGTTATTTGCTTTGATTTTTGAAGAAGTCGAACAACAGTCTTACACCGGTACCTGTACCGGCAGTTCCCCTGTAGCTATCCCTTTTGTCGAGGAAAGCCGGTCCGGCGATGTCAAAGTGTATCCAGGGATAATTGGTAAAATGAGCAAGGAATTTTCCGGCAGTGATGGCGCCAGCTTCTTTCCCGCCAATATTTTTCAGATCCCCTACTTCAGATTTCACCAGCTCTCCATATTCTTCCCAGAAAGGAAATATAGCAAGACGTTCATAGACATTGCGTCCACTGATTTCCAACTGTTTCATGGCCTCATCGGATTTTTGTCCCATGGCTACAATTCCATATTTTCCGATGGCCACAGCAGCAGATCCGGTTAGTGTGGCAAGGTCGATTACGAGTGATGGGTCATATTTTTTGGCATAGGTCAAGGCATCTGCCAGGATGAGTCTGCCTTCTGCATCAGTATTGAGAACCTCTACAGTGGTCCCATCTAACATGGTGATGACATCACCGGGCACATAGGCATTTCCGTCAGGACGATTTTCTGTGGCGGGAGCCAGTCCGATGACATAAAGCGGAATTTCTGCTTTGGCAATGGCATACATAGTCCCTATCACAGCAGCAGCCCCTGCCATATCACATTTCATGGTGTCCATGCCGGCAAGTGGCTTCAGGGTCAATCCACCGGTATCATAAACGACACCTTTTCCAACCAGAATGAAAGGTTTCTTATTCACTGCATTCGCAGGTTTCCATTCCATAATGGTGAAGGTCGGTGGTTCGAGGCTGCCGCGGTTGACAGCCAGCAATCCGCCCATTTTGAGGGCTTCAATTTTCAATTTGTTGAGCACTTCGACATGAACGCCTAGCGGACGACAAAGCTCCTCTGCCTCCTCTGCCAGCTTCTGGGCATTAAGGTAATTCAGGGGTTCATTGACGAGGTTACGGGTGTGCCAGACTGCCTCGACGAGGATGTTCAGTTCAGCAATATCTTTGGATTGAAGGCCAGGACAGAGGATGTCAATTTCCTTTAATGGGCTTTCCTTCTCTGCTTTGTCCTTTTTGTATTTGAGAAATTGATAATTTCCCAAGGCAAGGCCTTCTGCCAGGGCAAGGACAGCATCTTTGTCATTTGTCTCGCTACTGAGTGTCAGCTTTTTTATTCCATTGTCCCTGACAGTGGAGAGAATCCCATCCCCTGCCTTCCGGCATTTTTCCAGGAAGGCAGCCTTGTCACTTTCCTCTTTCATGAAGAAAATAAAAACCCAATGGGAGAAGCGGTTGATTTCGAAACTGGTTTTCTTCTTTTTACTGAATTGGCGGGTAATGTATTGCATCTCATCGATAGAGAAATCCTCGGGATTAAGCTGGTCAGGACTGCCGGCAAGTATGAGCCTGAAATCGCAATCCTTTAGCTTATTAATTTGTTTTATCTGTGGTATCATAAAATGGGTTATTAGCGTGCTCAAAGGTATGATTCTTTAAGCTTAGAGCCTAGTCCGGCCATCGTGGCACTTAATTCTCACGGCCTATGCTTGTTTTGGTTAATTTTGCCCTTTCCAAATCTTTTTGGATTTTTTTCGTCTTATAATCTTGTAAATAATGTCTGACAATTCCAATACGAGCCTGATCACCAAAGCACTAGCTTTAAATTTCCTAAGTGTTGAGGAAGGGATGCAGTTATATCATACACTTTCTCTGCCTGAATTGATGTCAGTAGCAGATGCCATCCGTCACAAACTACATCCTGACAATCAGGTTGGCTGGCTCATTGACCGGAATGTCAACATCACCAATGTCTGTGTTTCGGCCTGCAAATTCTGCAACTATTACCGTGGGCCCCGCCACAAAGATGCTTACATCACAACGATTGCCGAATATCAGCAAAAGATAGACGAGATGTGGGCATTGGGAGGACGTCAGCTCCTGTTGCAGGGAGGTCTTCACCCGGAATTGGGACTTGCCTATTACAGTGATTTATTCAGGCAGCTGAAACAGCTTTATCCTGCGCTCAAACTTCATGCTTTGGGGCCGGCAGAGGTGCATCACATTGCCATGCTGGAATCTGTGAGTTACGAAGAAGTACTGAAACAGCTTACAGCAGCCGGACTTGACAGCTTACCCGGTGCCGGGGCTGAAATTCTGGTTGACAGGGTCCGTCAGCTGGTTTCCAAAAATAAATGCAGTGCAGGGGAATGGCTGGATGTGATGCGTGCTGCCCACAAACTCAACATCAGCAGCTCTGCTACCATGATGTTCGGACATCTGGAGACCCTTGAAGAGCGTTTTCAGCATTTCGAAGTGATTCGCCAGGTGCAGTCAGAGAAACCCGAAGGCCACATAGGTTTTATATCCTTTATCCCATGGCCATTTCAGGATGAAGGCACCTTTTTGAACCGTCATGATGGCGTGGCAAATACCGTTTCCGGGGAGGAATACATCAGGACCCTTGCCATGGCACGCATTATGTTACCCAATATCAGCAACATTCAAGCCTCATGGCTGACAGTAGGAAAACCTGTGGCGCAAGTTTGCCTGCATGCCGGTGCAAATGATTTCGGGTCCATCATGATCGAGGAAAATGTCGTTTCTGTAGCAGGAGCCAACCACAAATTTGACGCAGCTGGGATACAGCGGGCTATCCTTGAGGCAGGATTTTTACCAAGGCAGCGTAATCAGCGGTTTGAATCAATTGCAGCGATTTCTGCAATTGGCAACAATCCCGGTTAAAGAAAGTGTTTCTATTATTATTGCTGAGACCTGAACTGGTAACTCAGCTCCAGGCTGAGATAGCGGGGTAATCCCAATGTTCCCTGGTTATCCAGGAACTCATTGTTCAACAGATTTTGTATCCCGGCGGATGCTGCCCATCCCTGTCCCAACTGTCTCCATGCCTTTATGTCAAAAAGGTAATATGATGGATTGCGGCTTGTATTTTCATCATCAAACCAGCTGGCATCCTGGTATTGAAATCCAAGTCTCAGGTTGACCCATTTACTATCCCATCGCAAACTGCTGTAGAGTACATTCGGAGAAGACTCAACGAGGTATTTTCCACTCAGATCGGCGGTGCCAGCTGCTTCTCTTTTAAACCTGCTGATTTTACCGGTATTGTGAGAATAATTCATTACCAAATAAAGGTTAGATGGCAAATCCAAGGTCACATATAGCTGAAATCCATAGATATTAACTCCTGCCACATTCTGTCTTTTCAGTATGGGTTTGAGCTTATTCCCGGCCATGAGACTATCGCCGGTATTGACGAAATAATTGAAATCACGGCCAATGGCATAATAGAGGCTGGGTTTCAATGTCAGCCGTTGCCGGATCTTGAGGGTAGCACCCAGCTCCAGGTTGTCGAGGAACTCAGGCGTAAGATCCGGGTTAGCAAGTTTAAATCCCTTGGAAATGCTGCGGTTACGGCACATATCATCCAGGATGGGTGGACGAAAACCCCGTCCATAGCTGAAATATACCCTTACCTCAGGTTTCATCACATACTGCAGCGCAAATTTCGGACTAAAAGCACGCCAGGTAGAAGCCGGGTAAGTACCTGTTAATCCATTCATAAACTCAGATATTGCAGTGGCTTCTTCAATGAAAAAGGAAGCATCATGAAATTGCGCTACATCATAGCGTAAACCAAGAATTGCTTTGATTTTGTTCTTGTACAGGCTGATTTCGTCCTGTGCAAAAACAGCAGCAATATCCATCCTTCCTTTGTTGGTGATGATGTCTGTGGAAGTGAAGTAAGTGTCTGTTCCTTTTACACTTCCGATTTTTAAATCGCTGCCAAAGGTGACATTATGCAATTTGTTAAACCGTCTGGTGAAACTCATCCAGATTCCCTGATCAATGCGCATGGCAGCAGATTCATAGAGGACATATCCCAGGAAAGCATAAGGAGGGACTTTGTCAGTTTTCAGGCTTTCTTTCTGGTTAAGAAAGTCCTCGGATTGGTAGAATGCAGCAATGTTGGCTTTAAAACCCAGTACGATGCCCTGGTAATCAAGATGGAAATTGTTGGTTGCGAATTTATTATACCCTCCTTCATAGGCCTTGAAACCATCACCTCTTTTGTCATCATAATAACCCAGGTCAAGGCTTAACTTCCCGCCGTTCTTCCATTGGTAAGCGGCTCTGCCACCTAGGCAGAATTCTTTGAGGTAAATCGCCACATCGGTGCTGTCGCGGGTGCTGTCAGGCGCTGTAACATAGCCATCTCCACGCCTTGCGAAGCTGTTCAGCGACCAGCTGAATCCATTATTTTTGGCTTTCCCTCCAACAAAAAAAGAAGTACCCGCTGTACCAAAAGATCCTGCGCTGAAAGCGGCGTTTCCTTCAACATGCTTAGTCGGATCCTTTGTTACAATGTTGATTGTCCCACCCATCGCATTGCCGCCATAAAGTGCTGATCCCGGTCCTTCAATGATTTCGATGCGCTCGATATTGGCGGCATTGAGACGACTCCAGTTGATGGAACCACCATCGGATTTGTTAATCGGGATGCCATCAATCAGGATCAGGCTGCGGTAGCTGCCATTGAGGCCACGCATGACGATGCTGGCATTCTTCGAAAAAATACCATTGGTTCTACCTACTTCGACAGCTGATGCACCCTTCAAAAGGTCATCCACGTTATTGGCAGGCATGGCTTCAATCTGGGCTTTGGTGATGATGTCGATCCTGGCAGGGATTTCATCAGCCTGCATCAGGGTCCGGGTGGCTGCAATTACAACTTCAGGTAATACAATTTGCTGGGCCGTAGCTGCAACTGCTAATGTAAGGCCCGGTAACAACAAAATAAAGGCAAGAATTTGTTGTAAAGATGGGAGGTGATGCCGGCTTATCATTCCTGAATTTTTACTGCGATTTCTGCAAAACCATCTATTGTTCCCTGGATATTTTTGACAAAGATGATCCCCCTTTTTCCATTCATGATTTTAAATGGGATGATATTCCCGGCAAGGGCATTTTTATATTTCCGCTTGGATGTTCCTTCATCATATGCTGCAATCAGGAGGCTGTCATTGTTACAGGCATTGAAATCTGCCTCCGTAAGTGTTGTTGTGGTATTATAATAAGTGCTGTTTTTCACCGTCCAGCTATCAATAAAAGGATAAAAAAGAGGTGCTTCAGCCTCTCCTGGTGAAGAGAAAACAGAGGCATAGATCGGCACACCGCCACCAGGATTATAATAATAAAGGATATCAATGATATTCTGCAAGTTAGTAGCAGAATCACCGGGGTAGACATGGCCTGGCTGAAGAGAAAGGCAAGGCCTGTAGGCATTGCAGGCCTGTGCACCAATCTTCAGAGAAGGATAGGTGAGAATGAATCCCCAGGCAGCGCCAACATCCCTTAAAATCAGCAGTGACACACTGGATTTATTACGGCTTTTGTCCATTACTGTTATGGTAATCCGCTCAACATCAGCGATTCCTTTCGAAATCTGTTTTATCAGCCGCAATTGGTTGGTATGTATACCGGAGTCGAGGAGTGTGCCAGCAGAAGAGGATTTTATGGTGATATTGGTAAGCGGCTCTTTGCCTGCCAATGCTTCGATGCCAATACTGAATAGTTTTCCGGCAGGCAGTGTGGTGTCGTGGGT
>Ga0247840_10005881_pt1 | contig 18084 bp, 25 predicted proteins | sample LaCruzMarch2015__FD_192404 | JGI IMG/M metagenome (GOLD analysis project Ga0247840, IMG submission 192404) | Freshwater microbial communities from meromictic Lake La Cruz, Castile-La Mancha, Spain - LaCruzMarch2015_17m | ecosystem: Environmental > Aquatic > Freshwater > Lake | place: Spain... | reverse complement strand
TGTTAAGTAGCGTAGCCTCGCTTAACGGCTCCCAGGGGTTGCCGTCAGGATCATGTTGCCCGGTAAAATTGAGCATGACGCTGGCGGCAACTGTCGCGCCAATTTCATCCAGTGCGGGTTCTAGGTGGTTGGTGGCGTTAGCCAATCGGGCTAAGGCGTTGATAATGGCTTGGTCGTTTAGGTCAATGGTGACGGCGGTCATGGTGTTTTTAAGCTAAACTGGTATGATGATAAAAAATCCACGAGGGGCATGATATGAGCGCAATCCTAAAACCCGAACCGCTTGAAACCATTTTTGACCACGGCATTACCGATGATGAATTATGGCAATTAACCGATGGCAACCCTGAACCCCTTGATGAGTATCTCTACGGGTTAAGCCAGGACAGTGCCTATGCCGACCTTTATCGTCTGTACGGCATCAGAGGCAATACCGACAGGGCTCTGTATTTTATGGAGCAAATCCAAGACCAAGGCTTTAAGTTCCAATTTAAGGCGCGTCCTTGCTGCGCCGTGCATTCGTAAGCTTCACTGTCAATTTGGCGGCAAAATCATGCCCGCTCAGGCGTTCGGCATAATTCAGCAAGGCATTAATGTCTTTTGGCTTGATGGCCATTTTTTCTGCCAGCACCGCACTCAAAAAAACCTTCCAATCCCCCGCCTCCTTCAGTATTTCATTGGATAACTGCCCGTGATCGAGGGCCGCCTTATCTAACAAAGCTATCAGGTTGCTTGTAACCTGAGGATAGGCTAAACCGCCTTTAATCACGGCATTATAATGCGCCGCCTTGCCGCCCAACGCCTCCATTAAGGCTGGATAACTATGACGGGCAAGCCATTGCACGACACCTTCGGCAATCGGCTCGCCATTGATAGGGTAGCGATCAGGCGCAATGCCCGTGATGCCATGCACCATTTCGTGCCACAGACACTCTACGGCGTATTCGTTATTGAAAGTCAACGGTTCGCTGATGGCGATTTTATTCAATGCACCCTGCAGTTCTTTAGCTGGACTAAAGCCCGACACCAATTCATCGGCCACTGACAAGTAAAACAAACCCATCTGACGGTCAAAGCCCGCGAATAATTCCGCATTGCCGACAGCGTGGATGCCATTGAAGCCTAGCGGAAACCATTCCGGGCGCTGCTTGGCAATGTCGGCCATTTTGGCCTGGACAGCAGCAAACCCATCCAAATCGACTATTTTCATATCTTGCGCCAGCCGTTGGTTAAGTGCTGATGATAACACGCCGCCGCCTTGCCTATCCGCTACGGCCTTATTGATGCCATCCAGCCGATCTTGCGGCGAATACTCCCAACCCTTATCCGGCTGCATGGTCTCTGTGTCGTAGGCTTTGTTAAGCCCTTTGCCATCCACTGATCTCGCTTTGGCCTGGGCTTCGGTCAGGCTAATGAGTCCGCACCGACACCGATAGCCATTTAACGGGCTGATGCGCCGCCAGATCGGGTCATTAACCGGACGGATAAAGCCATCCAAGGCTTTGTGGGCAGGTCGGGTGCGGCTGTCGTTAATGGCATCGTACATCAAATAAGGGCGGGCATCTTGGGTGCGGATAATCTGCTCCCATCGCCCTGCCATGTACTGACCTTGGATATTGGTGCGGAAAAGATTGTCCAGCCGATACATGGGCAGTTTCAAGTCCTTTACCGATTGGTTGCGTTTCCATTGCTTAAACGTCTGTCCGTTAGCCTGGGCTTTGTTCAAATCATCCAGCACAGCCTTTAACTGGTCATAAGAAGCAATACCGGCAATAGAAAAAGCCTTTTGCCGCGCGACACCTTGCAACTGGCCGTAATAGACATCCGGCAAGACCACATTTCTCGCTTCTGCGGCACGAATGGCTTCGAGGAAGTGGATGGGTTGACCGTCAGGCGGAAAGCTTAATGGTGGCGGCATAATTAGCCTTCAATGCCGTGGACATAGCCCAGAATATCAGCGGCAAACAGCCCGTAGCTTAACGCTTGGGCAAATTCTTCTTGGCTACTGCCGGACATCAGCGCGGCTAGGCGTTGCTCCAAGTCCTCAGGGTCTGAGGCGGCTTGAATCGCGGAATAGATCAGGTCGGCATTGACTGGGCTACCCAGTTGCGCGAGGAGCTGATCACTTAAATTCTCGACCGCCTGCTGTTGTTTGGTAAAAACAGGGGCGATAATACGATTAACTGTGGGGCTGATAGTCGCCGCCGCCACCGGGGCTACTGGCGGGGTAATCGGTGCGGACACTGGCGTAGCTGACAAGATAGCCTCATCACCTTCCGGTTCGGGGATTTTTAGCTTGTTGTGGGCGTAACGGACGGGAATTTTCATGCCCACCCCCACCAATCCAGGCAAGCTTTTGGCATACGAGGCCAAGTCTTCCGCTTCGCTGGTATCAAACACCAGACGGGGGCAGCGGCGCAAGCTGGTGATGCCGCCTTTGTTCAATAACAGCAGGACATACACTAAGTCGCGGGTCAGGGTGCCGGCAAGCTGACGGCAATCGGCATTGCGGATGTCGGTGCGTACCCCTTCATGGACATCACCGAGGGCGTTGGTGCTGGTTTTGCCGTCGGCTTGGCTGGTGAGGGTGCCGCCTAGAATGGCTTTGGACTGGACTTTGTCGCCCCACGCCACTATCTCCATAAAGCCCGTGCTAGCTCCGGCAGCGGATTGGAGTATTTCGATTTCCATATCGGCGGGCATGATGGCACGGGCATCGTGGCCTAAAGATTGCACCGCCCTGAGCAAGGAGCGTTGTTGGTCGGTGGTGGCACCGGACGGGTATTTGCCCTTAATGATGGGCAAGCCGTAAGTCTCAAGGAATTCGGCAAAGTCACCGAGGGCGTAAATTTTGTATAAAAACGGCCAGGCCAGTACGCGATATAAAGGCACCTTGCCGAGATAGCCGGTTTTGGCTAGGCCGTGCTGGTGCAGTATCCAGCCTGCTGGCCAGAGCTGTGCTCCGTCTGCCGAGCCGTCGCGCAAGCGCAACTCGCGGCGGTTCATGGATAGCTGAAACCAAGACTGGGGGCGATGCTCAAAACTGGGCAGCCATTCGTTGCCGTCTTTGTGCCAAGTCAGTTCCAAGGCCGAAAAGCCGTGACCGACGCCGTCCATCAGGGCTTTGACCAGGTCTTCAAAATCGGGCAAATCGCCCAACACCTCTTCGGCGTAGGCGGCCAGCTTTTTTTCTTCCGCTGTGGCATTTCTGGGTGGCACAATCGACCAGTCCAGCGTGCCGGGGGCGGATTTGCGCTTGTCCATTTCGGCATAGAGGTGCGCGTCACGCTCGAGCATGTCTTCAAACAGCTCCGCCTGATCCGCTAGATTGCCTGCTGCGGCTGAGGCGAACAGTTGCGCCAAACGTACGGGGGACAGGCCTGCGGCGGTGTTGCTGTCGCGCCACTGATGCTGCAGGGTGGTGATGCGCGCGGTTTGGGGCTCGGCAAGCCGTTGGGCTTGGATGGGGTTGTCGCGATGGTCTAGGATAGGCATGGTTTTTAGGCTCACATGCGTCGTGACGCATAAGGGTTGTCGTTGTCATGTGCGGGCGAGACGCCTTTATGCCCCGGAGGGTACGCGCTCCCACGCGCATGACGGGGAATGGCGATATAGCCTTCGGTAGCAAAGTGGCTGGCGTTGCGGCAAGCAAAATCGGCCAAGGCCAAGGAAATGGCATAGTCGCCGTGACGGGCGATGCCTTCGTCGTTTTCGGTGGCTTCTTTGGGCAGCTTGATAATGCCGTCCACCCGCTCCAGATCGCGCAGGTCGCTGTCGTGTTCGCGGTCGCGTGGGATGTCCATCAGATCGCTTTCAAAGGCATCAACAAACGCCCCCATATTATCGCGGTACCAGTTTTGACTGAAGGTGATTTCTTGGACGCTGTTCCATTTTTCCCAGGTCTCTTCGGCTAGGCTTTGCCCGGGGCCGGTGGCGTCCATTGCGCCGCCACTGAGATTGGGCAAGGCGGCGATAAATGCCCACAGGACTTGTTTTTGCTGGGCAATCGGGCAGTTATGCAACTCCATGACAAAGGGCACATAACGGCACAGGTTGGTTTTTTTGGTGACGGGGGTGATGACCGACAAATGGCCTTTTCTGGCAAAGTCCATGCCGAACCACCAGCGGTTCTGTTTATCTAGCGCGTCCAATAAGGGTTTTACGTGCTTGTGAATCCACGCCTCAGCTTCCCGTGCCCGCGCTTCGGGTGACCAGTATTTAAAATTGTCATCCAACGACCAGCGCAGTACAGGTCGCTCTTCTTTCATCGCCCGTTCAATCCATAAGCCAGGAATGGCAGAACCGTCGCCATCGCGCGGGATCGCGTCCAGCTCTTCACGCATGGCGGATTTACGCGGGCCATAACCTTTGCGAATACGGGTGTACCAGTCTTTTTTGCCTTCTTCGGTACAGGGCTTGCCTTGCATGAAACAAACACGCTCATAGAGGCCATTGGCGACACATTCATCAAAGGTAATCTTAAAGACATCAGCGGCCTTGCCGTAAAGCCCGTTTCTGACATCGGCAACCAATTGGTTAAAGGGGTTTTTTGTGCCTCTGTGAGTCGATATGACGCGGATTTTACCGCCCCAAATTAAAAGGGCTGTGGCAGATTCGATGACGTGACGGACATCCTTGTGCAGTGCGGCTTCGTCGATATCGACAATGCCTTGTAAGCCGTGGATGTTCTCAGGGCGGGAAGACAGGGCGACAATGCGAAAGCCGCTAGCAAAACGAATACGGAAGGCATTGATATGCTTGGAGTCGCCGCCTTTGGTGTCTTGGTCTTCAAACAGGAATTGCTCGATCTGGCTGACCGCGCTACCACCCATGCTCTCGACAATGGTCCGGGCGAATTTGGCGCAATAGCCGATAAACTCCAAGCCTTTTTCTTTGGTGTCGCCGATGTAAAACACGTTCATGCCGCCCGCTGATTTGATGGACGCGGCGGTGATGGTGTCATCTAGGGCGGTGGCTAGGGTGATGCCGGAACGGCGGCATTTTTCCGCCACTGCCAGATCAACGCTGTGCATCAGATTGACCCATTCGGTCTGGTGTTTCATAAACACGCCATCGGCTAACGGGTTGAAGCCGTCAGGGATGGCGCGGACACTTTCGGGTAGTTCATCCCATTCGATAATGCGCTGGGTGTCGCCTAGTGCCGGTAAGGACGGTTTCACGCGTCATCACCCTCTAGCTCTTTAACTAAAGAAAACGGCAATTTGCTTAGCAACCCCAAGGCAATACCCACCCCTATCCGAATGCCTTTGGCCATTTCGGTATCGGCAGGGATGGTGGCATCGCCAAGCAGTATGTTTTTGTCGCTATAGAGTAAAATACTCTGTAACTGGCTGATTTTATTATGATGCCATTGTTGCAACTGGTCGATAAATTCAGCCATCTCGCTATCTATAATCATTACACCCCTCCCTGTAGGACTTTTTCGCGTAAAAACTTGGCAAAATCGGCATCCAAGCCCCGCGCGGTGGCGGCTTGCTCGACGGTTTTGGCGGCTTGCTCGGTGGCTTCTTTGGCAGCTTCGCGCTTGATTTCAGCGGCACGTTTCTGGTTGATGGTGGCGGATTGCTCCAATTGCTGCTGGCTGGTGGTTAGGTCTTTAATCATGCTGACCACGGTTTTCATTTCTTTGGTGTCCAGATCGGCTTTATTCATTGCCCCACGGATCAGTGGCATGAACTTCATAATCATCAGCCTCAGCAATTCAGCGGTGGCTTGGCCTATATCAGATTGGTTGCTAATGCCCAACTCGGCAATCATCAGGGTGGCCATGCGGTCGGTCTCGACAATTTCGGCGGTCATTTCCTCGAAGGTCATGGCGTAGCGGTTGACTGCGGACTTGCTGACCGCCGGAAGACCTTCTTCATCCAAGATGTCATTAATGCGCTGGGTGGCCTCCAGTTGGGTGCAACGCGGGTCTAGCAGCAACGCCTGTAATTTCTTGAGGATGTCGGGGGGCAATTGCCCGACTTTGGATTTGCGCCCCATCAAAACCATAGCGGGCACGGCTGGCAAAGCAGACGCATCACCATGGGCGAGCGATGCAATGAACCGCTCGGACGGTGCGTTACCTATCTGGCTGGCAAAAAACCTGCCGAGCTGCGCTAGATAACCATCCCAGTTTGGGGTGGCGACTACTGCTTGCAAGCTATCGAATACGATGCTAGTGTCGGTGACCAGAAAATCCCCTGGCATCTTTACCGCTCCGGCGCAGGGCGGGCAACCACACCAGGATAGAATGACACGCCATCTGCAGCGTCAACGCCTTCATCGCGCAACAAGACAATGACCATTTCCCCGATAGGGCTACTGGACACCAAGCCCAATTGCTCCAGCTTTGCCACATCTGCCCTAATAACCGCTGTTGAGGCAGAATGGCCGATATTTTGCAGGGCCAGTTTGAGCAGGTCGATGCTGGCACGGTAGCCGGCTGACACCTTTAAAGTCTTTAATAGGTAAAGGCGGCGCAGTTCGGCGGCAAGGTCGTTTTGGGTGGTTGCGGTGTTATCGCTCATCGTTTGTCCTCGTTGATTTGTTTCAGCTGACCTAGTACCTGCCCCAGTAGTAAGCTGGATTCTTTGGAGTCGCGGGCAATAAGGTCGAGACGCTCGTTTTGGCTTTGGCGCATATCGTCCAGGCGGTCATTGACCTTAGATAGCTCTACGTGCATTTCTTTGGCTTCCCGATCCATACGTTCGTGCAGGCGGATCAGCTCGTTGCGCGAGGGCAACTGCGCCTCTAGCTTAGCAATGCGCAGGCATTTTTCCGCTAATTTATCGCGGATTTGATTAATGGATTCGGTGGTTGCCCGTTGCTTGCCAATGTTATGCGCGTATACCGCCAAGGCGCAGGTGGTTAGCCATTGCAGCAACATGAGCAAGTTTTTGATAATCTCGTTATCCATAGGCGTAAAGTATTTGCAAATAAAGGCATTAAATCGGCGTAAAAAATCAGTTTCTGGTAAATACTTTACGCTTAGGAATGCGCATGGAATAAGTTCGTCAGTTAAGACCTTTCAGGTTTTTAAAACCTGAAAGGTCTAGCCAGCCGTTGCCTAGATTATTTCATGCTTATTTTTTAGGCGACTGTTTTACCTTGCTGCAAGTCCGTCAGTGTTAAGCCGCCAGTGTATTGGCAATGCGCGAATTCTTTAAAATTAACCCAATCCCCCGCCCACTCCAGACCCACTTGTTTGGCGATGGCCCCGCACTGCCTAAATAACGCTAAATCGGTCCATTGCGCTTTGCCATTGATGATTGGCACAAAGTCAAAGGCGCAGCGGTAGTTGTGGAAAGACCGACCGGGGCGGGCATTGGTGACCTTGAGGCCGGGGATAGTGCGGCCTTGGGCGTAGAGCAGGGCTTGCGAGGCATTGTCGCGATAAGTGGAGGTAATCAGCACGTCGATGTTTTTGGCTTTGCAGGCGGCAATAAATTCCCGGCAGAGCTTTTCGGTGTGCGGGGTGAGGTCTTCGAGTTTTCTGCTGTTGATCATGGCTTGCTCCGTTTGATAAGGGTTTGTGCGGTCATGCGCCCATGGATTGCCGCCGCGGCAAAGACAACCGTGACAATATCGCCAACATAAGGCGCGATAACGGCATCGTCAAAGCCCAGCATCCTAGCCACTGGTGGCAGCATCGCCACCAAGGCGGCGCGGATGGTGGCGGATTCCCACCAGTTTTTTTCCAGTGTTCCGATTTCTGCGGAAATTACGGTGTCAGCTTGTGGGGTTTCGTCGGCAGGGTCAGGCATGGCGATGCTCCGGTGATGAACTGGACTACAGGGCTTGATAGCCTATAGGGTAATCGGCGGGCAATAAAAAGCCGAGCCATACGGGTATGGCTCGGCATGAGGTTGGCGGTTTCGGGTTTGAAACGCGGAACGTGGGAACGATAAGGATTATATTATCGGTTGGGCAGTAGCTCCCCTACCACTTCGGCAAATACCGACAGGGCTTCGCGGTCAATGTCAAAGCGGGGGTCGTTGCGCTGGATGGGGTTGCTTAAGTCCGCCAGCAATTGCAGGAGCTTTTTGGCTTTATACATACCCGCTTCTTCATCGTCGGTCAGGGTGATTTCGCCGCTCATAACGCACCGCCTTGGCTTAGCTCAACCACGTCCACGCGGGATTCGTCGCGTTTTGTGCCGTCCGCGTTATGGGCTTGCCAACTGTAGGAGCGTTTGCCGACCTGTTGGGCAGTAACATTCTTAGCTCTTTATAGTAACCCAATTGTTCTCAAAACCGATTTGGGCCATAGTCTCTTCAAAATCTAAAACAGGCGGCCTTCGTATTTGAAAACGAATGGCTGAGGCAGGAACTTTGTATTTTATGGTGAACTGTGCGCCGTGAGGCTGCCATGTGAATTTATGTTGGTTGTTGGTCTTGTCAAACCCTTCAAAATTACCACGCTTATTCACTTCCCATCGGTATTCATTGACATTGAATCGGTGTGTTTCCTCTTCAAACAAAGTGAATTCAAGCGTATTGACATTTCGTATCAGAATTGCCGTCCGCAAATAGTCAAACCGATCAAGGGCGATGTTCACCCGCTCGTTCCAAATACCTAGCACGGCATTTCCGGTTTCCTGAACATTGTGGTGAGGGTTTTCAATGCCATAAGAAAAATCAGGGGAATTACGCCCTGAAATGACGCGAAGTGAAGCGCATTCGTGTGGTTTTTTGTCTTGTACGCCCTTAACAGACCAAGCTTGCCCTTCAATCACCACATCAGCCAACCCAACGGGGCTGGACAGATGTTCCCCATCAATGGCTTTGGCAAATATGTCGCCCCAATCTTCGCCGCTAATATTGGCTTTGCCAGTGGCAAAGTTATAAATAAGCCAACGGCTGACTTCGTAAATTACAGGCTTCGGAAAGCCCCCTAACGGGTAAAGCTCGGTATTTTTTCTGTGCTTGGTATCGCGCAGCCTCGGTGGACGCATTAAAAACCTCTTTTATAACGGCTGCAATCATAGGCACAGGTACGGCGTTCCCTGCCTGTTTTCGTGTTTGCGAATCGGTGCAAACAATTTTAAAGTTGTCAGGAAACCCCTGCAACCTAAGCATTTCCCTAGGGGTCAACCGCCGTTCGCCATTAACCAGTAAATAGTTATACGAGGCTCCTGCGCGTAAGGCACAAGAAAAAGGGTAGCTTGAAATATTACCGCTTTTGTTTTCATGCCATATCGACGGGTAATAGTTGCTGGTATGTTGGGCTTTCCGTTTTTCCACAATGCGTTGGCTGGCAAAATGTTTTTCATCAACGGCGAGTTCAAGCAGTTCCGAAAGCGGCTGGTATTTTTTTATTTTTTCAGGCCATTTAAAGACAACATCATGGTTTAAAAAACCAACGATCAAGGTTCGTTCCCGCTTTTGCGGCAAACCATAATTCAGTGCGTTTAAAATTTTCCAATCGGTTTTATAACCAAGTCCGTTCAGTGTGCTGATGATTTTGTTGATTGTCTGTCTGTTGTCATGGGTTGCCAGTTGCTTGACATTTTCCAGCACTATCATCGGTGGTTTCTTAATGGCAAGTATTTTCGCTATTTCAAAAAACAACGTCCCGCGCATATCATCAAACCCTTGTCGGTTACCAATAATGCTAAATGGCTGGCAAGGGAATCCGGCGCAAAGTAAATCATGGTCAGGGATGTCTGTTACATCGATTTTAGTAATGTCTCCGTAAGGTTGCAGCCCATAATTTGCGTCATACGCTTTTTTAGCATCCACGTCTATTTCGCTGGCAAAAACGCAGAAACCACCATTGGCCACCGCCGCCTGATGAAATCCGCCTATTCCGGCAAATAAATCGATAAACCTAAATTTATTCATTTTTAATGCGTTATTTAATGTTATTCGGTGTTTAAATTGGGTGTATTTTGATATACCGTTACTTACTAGGCAAGCATTATTGGCGGCCACCATGCCCAACAAGTCGGTCAAAGGGGCTGCCCGCCGTTCCGGCTGGCAAAGTCAGTTTTTTTCACAGGTAAGCGGCTTTGCTGTAGGCCGTCGGGCGGATGGCTTAAGCCTTTGCTCACGAATTTTTCCGTTCATCCTTCGACAAGCTCAGGACGAACGGAAAAATCCTGCTACATCCAATATATCCTATTGAAAGATAATATAAATTCTTAACTTAATGGCAGTGACGCTCCAGCGCACCCTCTGGGGCATAAATGGGAATGCAGCCCATCACGCTCCGGCGTGGCGATACGGAGACCATTTTGTTGATGTCAACAAAATGGTCGATCCGTCACGCTCCGGCGTGGCGATACGGGACGCTGGAGCGTCCATTCCCGCATTCCCATTTATGCCCCAGAGGGTGCGCCGGAGCCGATATGAAGGATTACCTTTTTGGCTTTTTAAATGGCTTGGGCGGCTCATAAACGATGGTCATCACGATTACCCCAAGCCAATAGCCCAGCCCAACTGCGCCGATAACAATCGCCAGCGCCTGTATTTCATTGATGGTTATGTCACCCATTATTAGCCTCTAAAGTTTTAAATAAATCATCTTGCTGCCATGTCTTAGCGGTTTGTGCCCACGGTTGCAGCTCTTGTTGTTCGATACGGCGCAAGGCTTTGCTGATGCCGTCTTCGGTTATTTGGTATTTCAAAGCCAGATCACTGTATGACAGCCCGTCGCGGCGGTCTTTGAGGATATTGGCGTCGCGCAGCATCATCATGGCGTTGGTGCAGCGGGGCAATATCAAAGCCTCTTTGCCGTAACGCTGGCAGAGCTTTTCCAGCTCCTCTATGCCGATCAGTTCCGCCAGCCAGTGCCCTGCATCGGCTGCTGGCGGTATTTGTATCCGTGTGCCGCCCCGCGCTTTAATGAGCCTGACCGCCGCATTCAGACTGATGACGGTGAGCAGCTCCTGAACGCTGCCAGGCAGGTAGGCCAGCAGGGTTTCAAACGGATGCGGCTGTGGCTGTTGCATGGTCTGCCTTTTGGTCGCGGGCGTTGCGGATGGCGGTTTCCAGTTTGGTGATTTGCAGCAATAGGGCTTCGTCTTGGCTGGCTGCGTAGAGTTTTTTGATGTGCAGCAAGTCGGCCTCAAGTTTTTTTATTGCCATGTCCACGACGTTTTTAGTGGTTTTGGGCGGGGCTTGGTAATCTTGCCAGCGTTTCTCGAACAGCCAGCCTTGGGCGTATTTGCGCGCCTGACCGGGTACCCGTTCGCGCTTGGCTTCTTTCCCGGCCGCGTCGATGATTTGCTGGTACTGGGTATCAGTCAGTTCGCCCAGTTGATGCCAGCGTTCGGCAGCTTCGTTGCGGCCTGTCTTTAAGGCAAAGGCTTGCCAGAAGGCGTTAAAAAAACGTTTTTGCCGCTCGGTTAACGCTTCGTACCAGTCTTGGCTTTTGCGTGGTTTGGGTTGGTCGGGTCTTGGGTCGCCGTAACCTGCCTTGGTCAATTCATCCCAGAGCCATTCGCCGTGGGCGATGGCGGGCTGGATTTTATCTTTGCCAGGGCAGGTGCGGATAATGAGGTTTTGGATGAATTGGGCTTTGGTCATGGGTTACTCCTCGCCACGTTGTTTTTCTATAACAGCCAGCCGATGGCTGTATTCATTTAGCCGCCTTCCCCATTATTGGCGGGCGGGACGCCCGCGCTCCGCTTTTCTTTGGGACGGCCTACGTTGGCAATATCCAAAGATATGGACACCCAGTCGGATTCTGGGGTGTCGCGATACCAGAATTGCAGGTAGGAGCGGCTGCCATCAATGCGGATACTGTCGTTGATGTCCTGCATGGCTTCCAGCCACAAGGGGTGCTGGAATTTGTGCTTGCGCAGGTCGAGGATTTTTTTCACATCGACATAGCCGACTTTATCCATGCGGAAGGCATCGTTGACCAAGGTCTTGATGAAGTCATCGAGCCCGCCGCTACGCTCACTAATTAGCCGGTTGATTTTCTCCATCGCCAGATTGAGCTTTTCGTTGAAGGCGATGCGGTCATGGATGCGCAGGTCGATTTTTTGGGTGGCGTTATGGTTGGCGAGCTGGATGTTGCCTTTCCATTTTGTGCGTTTGCTGTCTTCGGGTATGACGCCGATTTTGGCCTTATGCTCGCTGTTGCTGACCTCGATAAAGGCGTCGATGTCGGCACTGACTTCGTCGCGGAAGTCTTCCAGGGCTTTTGATAGGGCTAAGGCGGTGGGGATGTGCCGCTTGAGCAGTTCGTGCCGCGCTAAATCGACGGGACTGATAATATCCAATGGGCATTGGCGGTGCTTGGCATCGAGCAAATACGGCAAAACTTGGGCTTGGCTTTGCCGAGCCTGTTTGGTGGCGTCTTGCGCTTGTAGCACCTCGTGATAGATGGCTTTGATTTTTCTGAGGCTGGTTTCTAGCAGTTCTGACGGGTTCATATATCTTCCAAGGATAGGGGTTGCCCAATATGGGCTAGGGTTTGTGATAATTGCCATACCAAATAATCGGCATCGGTGACCAGTAGGTTTTCGCTAAGTACGGCCATCGGGAGTTTGTTGCAGATGATGCGGAAGCCGATTTCTTGCCCTTCGGGGGAAGGGTGCGGCAGGTCGTAAATTTCTAGGGTGTATTTAAGGGTTGCCACTAGAGGCCTTCCGCTTGGGTCAGCGACTTGTTTTAGGTCTTTTTCTTGCATAAGGATTACCCCCCTAGGTTGTTGTCTGCTTGCCAGTTATCCCGGCAAATGGCGTTGCACCAACGGTGCTTATCCGGCACGGGTTTTTTGCATTGCCAGCAGTTGCCGTTGGCTTGGCCTTGCGGTTCTGGCTTGTGGCTATTCGCCAAATTGGCAGTGTCGATAATGGCTTGTCGGGTGCTGGTTAGGTCGACATCATCCATAGCACCGCCTCGCTAAGCCCAAAGCCGCTAAGCATTTGAGTAAAAAACGCGCATTTATCATGTCAAAAGGGCGGTTGTTATTGATGTAATCCAGCAGCTCCGCTCTAGGCCAGTACCGGATTGAATGGTCGCCTTTTTTGATGATTACCGATTTTGGGGCGTCTTGGCGGCAGATAAAACTATTTACTTCACCTGCTGAAAACCCGTAGATTTTTTGTATTTCTTTGATGGTTATTTGTTCTGGTTCTGGCATGTTGGTTTCCTGTTTTTGGTTGTCCATCAATCTAACTCCTCGGTGTGGGCAATCCGGTAGGCTATGTCTTCGGTGACTTTCGGATAGCCTTTATCGCTGATGTAGAGCAGGCAGTCGTCAATGATCTCGACCATTTCCCGCATGCAAGTGGCTTTGCCGTTAATGGTCTTGATGGCGCCGGGTTCAAATTTTTCGCTTAAGGCGGCCGCAAACTCCGCCGCGCCTATCGGCTCCAGGGTCATGCGCATCATGCGGCTGAGGATGTCCGGGTGACGCTCTTTGAGGATGTCGGCCAATTCCACCAACCCGCTCATCACTAGGGTGTTGCCGTAGTCGCTGATCATTTTTAGGTAGGGGTAAAAATCGGGGCGCAGGTGCTGGGCCTCGTCAATGATGATGATGCGCGGGTGGTCTTTGAGCTGCTGGATGTACTTGGGCTTTTTCCAATATTCCACTTCGACTACGCCGCACATCTCCCCCAGCAACTGGCAGGTGCTGCCCAGCGGGTTGATGACCATGGCTTTTTTGTATTTTTTATGGATTTCTTGGATGAAGGCGGATTTGCCGACCCCGTATTCACCGATGATGAGGGTGTCGCGGTTTTGCCGGACACGCCTGTCTATCCATTCCATAAACTTTTCGCGCTGCGGGTTGGCAATAAACTCCATACGATTTTCCTATTGCTTAGCGGCTGATGCCGTTGGTGGTTTTTTGGGTTTTCAGTTGGTCTAGCAGGTATTTGGCTTCGGCCTTGAAATAGTGGTACTGCTTGATTTTGTTGTCTTGGCAATAAATCTTGGGCAAGGCCAGCACCGTTTGCGTCAGTTCTTCGGTCAGGCCTTGTGTGATCAGTTGCTCGATTTCTTCCTTATTGAAGGACATATCCAATGGCGCAAACTGTCCGACAATACTGAGGTATAGCGATGACTCGGCGGCTTTTTGGATTTTCTTTTGTTGCAGGTCGACGATCTTTTGCGGCTTGACGGTTTCTTGCAAGGCCACGGCATCGCCCAGATAAACCCCGTCTTGTTGGGCATTGAACAAGGCGATTTTGCCGCCGCCAATGACGCTGAACTGAACAGGTGTGCTCGCCCGGGTGCTGTACAGGCTGCGGTCGGCCACATAGTATTTTTCGGTTTGGTATTGCAGGTAACCCTGCTTGGTGACCGAGCCTTTTTGCTTGCTGTAGCCGTAAATCCGGTTGGCTTCCAAGTCGGCTTCATCAAAGGTGAAGGTGTCGGCGTTATCCAGATGCTGCTGCCAAATCAGCTCCGGTATCCATTTCACTTTTTTGCCGTCGGCGCCGAGCAGCGGCTCGCCATTGGCATTTAACATGAAACCCGTCTGCTTGCCGTTCACGGTCACTCTGTGCGGCTTGTGGTTATGCTCCTGCTGGTAGCGCTGGACCACGCCACTGGTGTTAAGCTCTTCTAGGGTGATATCCAAATGTTTGACGGTGATGGTGCGGAAGCTGTTGCCAAACTTTTTTTGCTTATGCGTTTGCCCTACCACTCTGTCCTTAAAGCGGTTGATGATGTGCCGCTCGAAGCTATGCAGGGCGCGATGGCTACTCTCCAAGGCGGCCTTGTCAACGGGTGTGCCGACACGGGAAAAGTCATCGATCATGGTAAAGCCGTCCGGCCTGGCCTTTTTACGGCGGTTAATTTCGGCGATGCAACGCTGGAGGTTTAAAAAGCCTTTGGCGTTGTCGGGGCGCAGTTTGACGATAATGCGGGCATGGCGGTTCTCGATCAGATAGCGGTTAAGGATGTCTACGCTGGCCTCGTTGCTCTCGGAATAATAGGCGTGGATGGCCTGTATCCGGCGCGAGCCGTAGTCCATAAAGTTAATCCACCACGGGTAGATGTCTTTGCCGTCTTTTTTGACGGTGAAGTAATCCGCACCCACGCCATCGAGCAGCAGCGATGCGCCAACGGCTTCGCTGGCGATAAACGATGGGGCTTTTTCGGGCTTATCATCATCATCAACACGTTCAAAATAGGCGTTTAGCCCGTGCTTTTTGCTGAGCGCGTACAGGCAGTTGATGGGGATGGCCTGGTTAAACTCATGCTCCAGCTCGCGGTGAAAATTGACCACGGTGCAGTGGGCGGCGGTGTGGTAGCTTTGTAAATTGGATTTATCAGCCGAAGCCACCACCATGTCAATGAAGCGGGCGGCGATGTCAGGGGGCAAGGTGCTTTTGCGCCCCGCGACGATGCGCCCATCCCTGTTGCTGTGCTTGTCTAGCAAGGCCGCTGGTATCACGCCGTTTTTGGCGTATTGCTGGCGGTAGTAATGGCGCAGGCCGCGCTGTTTGTCCTTATCTTTAGTCAGGAGCTTGCGGTGTAGCAGGGTTTCAAAGTCGTCTGGCGTGAGCGGGTCTAGCTGCCCATTGAGGATTTCGCCGGTTGCCACGTCAATGGTATTGCCGTCTTCGTCAGTCATGGCGGTTACAACCAAATCTTGGCGTTGAAAAACCGTTTTTGCTTGCGTTTCGGGGTTTGTGCTTGGCTGTGCAGGTGCACTAGGCGACCCGCCAGTAATTCCACGCCCACTGCTTCGCAAGGCAACGGTATCCGGCTGGGCGGAAAAAAGAGGTATCTGGTTATCCATGTTGAGATCATAGCTACCGCCCCCTATGCCCAGCTCTTTACGCGAAAGCACTGGTACTGCTTGCGCTTGTACCAATAGGTTTGGTGCTTGCGGCGCGGGGTTGGCTCTGGTTTTTGCCACTTCCGCCAATACAGGGCTAGGCGATTGCTCGGCACGCCCAGCCTGGGCAATGGGCGCAGCCACATGAGCACGGCTATCGACCAAAGCACGGCGATGAGGCTGGTTAGCTGGATCACTGACAGTTTCATGACAATCTCCTTCCGCTTCTTGTGTGGCGGGTTGGTTGGTGGTGGTGTCCCAAAGGACAAGTGTTGACGGCCTGCCTTTTCCGGCCGTTATTTTTTCTTGGCGGACGATGAGGCGCATGGCCCGGTAGCTTCCTGAGGCAATAATCTTTCGAGATCCGCGTTCTGTTATGCCCAGCATTGTTGAAAGCTCCTGTGCGCTAATCCAAATAACCATGCTTTTTCATCCATTTTTCTAGGATTTTTTGTGTTGCCCCCACCTTCCTTAATGGGCAATAGCCGCAATGCCTGGCAAAACCAAAAGCCCTTGGGCGACCATCACCCCTTCATTGGTTAGATTGGCGACGTTCAACCTGTCGCCGCGATTGAGTATATCCACACGGACGACCTGGGCTATTTGGTCAAGCCATGCCAGCTCCACCAAAAGCTGTTCACGGCTGATGACGTGGCCTTGTTGTTGCACGGCAAACAATAAGCAACGGTCATTGGCCATGTAAAAAGGCTGTTGGTGCAATGCCTCGACAATTACCCGCCGCAAATCTTGGCGGCGGTATTGGTCGGCTTCAGTTCTGGTGGCGGGCAGGTAATCAATGTGTGTTTCGTATGGCATGGCATTCCCCTTCAATTGGTGGTATCGGTGTTTACGGTGATGGCGGCTTCTTTCAGGTCATCTATCAGTTCGCCCATGCCATCAATAACGGGCTGGCCTATGGCTGCTGACAGGTCACGCAAAATTTTGTAAGTCAGGATGCCTCGCGGTGTTTTGCCTGTGTCGGCATAACGCTCGACCACCTGCTGCACGGTGCGGGGCTTGTAACCGCGCGCCAAGGCAAAGCGACGGAAGTTGCTGTCGCGCTCGATCAAACGGGCTTGTATTTGGTTGCGGGTCATGCTCTTATGTTCTCAAAATGATTTAATGTTCTCACTGTGAATAAGCATAATACGCATTTTGATAACAGTCAATAAAAAATACTCAATATGAATAAGTCAGCAAAAGAAGTTTTAGATAGGTTACAGATTGTTTGTGGCGTGAATAATGACAGTGACTTATGCAAGTTATTGAATTTACCGAGAACTACTATAAGCACATGGCGAGGGAGAAACTCAGTGCCATACTCACTTTGCGTAGATTTGGCAACAGAACATGGCATATCCCTCGATTGGCTCTTGACGGGGCAAGAGCCAATGCGGCGAAACCAGCAAGTCGCACCTCAAGAATTATTAAGTAAGCGTCATGAGGCATTGATAAGTATGTTTGACTCGCTAAACGAGGATCAAAAAAGGGAAATACTCTCAAGTGCTCAAGAAAAAGAACGCATGAATAGGATGGAGGAACTGCTAGGGGAGGTTTTAAAAAAAGTGGGTTAAACTGCGCTTATTACGGACACATAACCGCAATTAAACTAAGGGGAAATCATGGGGTTTTTATTGCCAACCGATAGCCAACGGCGTTTAAATCAGATGGATTTGCGGCTTCGTATTTTGCAAATTCTTTATTGGCAGCCAGGCTATACAATTAACCAAGAAGAGTTATTGCTTGCCTTGTATAAGCAAGGCCATGCCATTAGCCGTGATCGGCTTTATGTTGAATTGGGATGGTTAGATCAGGTAACCAATGCGTTGGTTTATCGCAAGCCTGGGAGAACATGCGTTGTTACGCTGACCAATGCAGGACTGGATATAATACGCGGAGTGATGGTGATTGATGGCATACGCCGCCCTTTGCCAGATGAGCTTTTAATGCCTTAAAAAGCATAGATGAATTACCCAAAACACACAACCGTTTTGAAGGTTTTAGGGGCGGTTTTGTTCGTTTAATGGAGTTCGTTTAATGGAGTTCGTTTATTGGAGTTCCTTTATTGGAGTTTTTAAGTCATTGTAAAATATCGCTATAAATCGGTAATTCCCTCAATATCCCACAAAAAGCGTCCAAGTATTAGAAGAGTAGCGCGTTTTAGACCGTCAAGAATTAGCGTAGCTATCACTGGGGCAAAAGTACCGTAAGCGCACAACCCGACCGCGTTGATTGTCAGAGCTTGTTATGTTTAACGGTTTCAAGAAATGCTGGATCTAGGGGCAGCAGTTCGTCGATGCGGCTGTTGGGCCAAGTGGGCAGCTTTTCCAA
>Ga0247840_10005879_pt1 | contig 18088 bp, 11 predicted proteins | sample LaCruzMarch2015__FD_192404 | JGI IMG/M metagenome (GOLD analysis project Ga0247840, IMG submission 192404) | Freshwater microbial communities from meromictic Lake La Cruz, Castile-La Mancha, Spain - LaCruzMarch2015_17m | ecosystem: Environmental > Aquatic > Freshwater > Lake | place: Spain... | reverse complement strand
CTGTATTTTTAAATTTTAAATCTATTATTTTATTAGCCTGCGGAATCAAAGCATTGAGAAAATCAATGAGAAGTTCTTTACTGGCTTCTTCTCCAAAAATTTTCTTAAACCCAAAATCTGTAAAAGGGTTTATATACTTGGCTTTCATCTTTTGATTGTGTTAACGTAAAAGATGAAGATACGATTATAAAGTAAAAGAAGGGCAGTTTTCTTGAGCCCTGTCTATATTCTTTGACAGCTTATTGCAAAGATTAACCGATAACAGGATTTGCTAACTTTGCTAAAATTTTACTACATTGAAACAAACCTCTGGGAACATGGAAACAGCCTTTCCATTTACCTCCTTTCAGAGGCAGAAGAACTTCTCCTTGTCTGTTAAGGTAGCCAAACCACTCACCAAATTCAGCATCGGGGAAATGAGACCAGGTATATTCATGCACTTTTTTAAACCATTCTAAACAGCGGGAATCTCCTGTATGGTGGTACCCTTTAAGTAAGGCAATTAAGGTTTCCACATGCACCCACCATAGTTTTTGGTCCCATTCCAATGCCTGAGGAGGATAATTTTTCACATCCATAAAATAAAGAATGCCACCGTATTTTTCGTCCCATCCGTATGACAAAGTACGAATGGTCCTATCGACGGCTAGTTTCATTAACGTTTTATCCTGCCTTCTTTCTGCGATATCCATGATGAACCACATACTTTCAATGACGTGACCCGGATTCACACAACGTCCTTCAAAAGTATCAGAAAAAGACCCGTCAGGTTTCACGTTCTCCAGCGTAATATCATATTCCTCGTTATAAAAATCGACCATGACCTCATTTACGCAAGTATCAATCAAGGATTCAATATCAAATGTATCGGAGAGACTTTCCAATTCCAGGGCCAGGTTGCAAAGAATCATCGGGAGGGCAAAATTCTTGAGCGCTCTATTTTCAGGAATGGCTTTTGAGAATTTACCTTTAGGATTGGATTGTCTTTGAAGAATGCGTTCAAAGGATTGAATGGCTATTTGGGCATATCGAGCTTCTCCTGAAGCTTTGGCCAATTGAGCAAATGCCATTACAGCGAAACAATCGGAAAAAATATTGTAGGCACTAACCAGTGGTTTTCCATCTTTTCTTAACGAAAAATACCAGTCACCATCTTCATTTCTTCCATATTTTTCAAGAAAATCAGCACCATGAATGGCTATTTTAAGCCAAGATGGATTAGCTTCCCATTCGTTAAACAATTTTGCGAACATCCAGACTTCTCGGGCCTGTAGCCAGATAAATTTATCTGTATCAAAAATGTTACCATCGCGAAGGAGACAGGTAAAGTAACCACCATCCACTTCATCGAGACTATATTTTTCCCAAAAGGGAATGACATTTTCCGTTAAGGATTTTGAGTAAAGGCTATGAAAATCGCGCCAATTTGGAACAACTACTGACAAAATTATGGATTTTCGACTTCTACAATCATTTCCACTTCAACTGCCATATCATTGGGTAATGAACCCATTCCTACTGCAGATCGAGCATGTTTTCCATTTTCACCAAAAACGGCGACCATGAGGTCTGAATACCCATTAATTACCTTAGGGTGATCTGTAAAAGTGGCGGGTGAATTGACCATACCCAAAACCTTTACAATTCTTTTGACTTTTTTCAAATCTCCTAATTCTGCTTTAAGAACAGCTAACTGATTGATACCCGTCCAGCGCGCGGCATCATAGCCCTGTTGAATAGAAAGATTTTCCCCTACTTTACCTTTTATATAAGTGCCGTCAGATAATTGCGGACCTTTTCCAGAGAGAAATAACAAGTTTCCCACACGAACTACATTGACATAATTTGCGATGGGACTTGAAGGAGTCTGTAAATTAATACCCAACGCTTTCAATTTCTCCTCAGGATTATAATTCTCCTGTGCCTCCATAGTAAAGTGAGTTAAAATGACGATAAACAAACAAAACCAATACTTCATTTTCAATCTTATTTTTAAAAATAAACACTAAGTTAATAAAATTTCTTTTGTTCTACCATCACATTCTTATTTCGATTAAAACATTTTAGTTATTTATCCCCGTCTTCTTTAATAGGAATACTGCGCCACCAGGTAGCCAGGGAGGAGCCGGAAATATTCATCCAGGGGCCGAAAACAGCTGCTGCCAATCCAACTGTAGCAATTTTATTCATGGTGAGCGCAATTCCAGAAGCTAATCCGGCATTTTGCATCCCAACTTCAATAGCGACTGTTCGACAATCCCGCTGATTCAGGCCAGCTAATTTACCTCCGAGATACCCGAGAAAATAACCTAGTAAATTATGAAGTATGGCAGCAAGAATGAGAGATAAACCCACTTGAAGTAATCCATCACGTCCATTTGCCGTAATAATCGTTACAATAATCGCAATACCGGCCATAGAAATAATCGGCATAGCAAGGTCTAACCATTTTGCTTTACCATGGAAAAAGTAATTAAATATTAAGCCGGCTCCAATAGGTAAAATAACCATGTTGGCTATATCCAGCATCATCTTCCATAAATCAATGGGAATGTATTGACCAGCAAGTTGTTGCATTAAAAAAGGAGTTATAAAAGGAGCTGCAATGGTTGCAATAGCTGTAAGCGTGACTGACAAAGGCACATTGGCATTGGCGATATAAGACATCACGTTGGAAGCCAGTCCGCTGGGTGCACATCCAATGAGGATAACCCCAGCTGCAATTTCAGGAGGGAAATTAAATAATTTTGCTAATCCAAAACCCAGGAAAGGCATAATAGTAAATTGACAAAGTAGCCCAACGACTACCGCTTTCGGCATTTTAAGAACCCCTAGAAAGTCTTGCATAGACATAGTAGTTCCCATCCCAAACATAATGATCTGAAGCAAAGGGATAATGAGAACTTTTGGCTTGAATGTTCCAATCTCAATAAATAAACCTGGGTAAAACATGGCGAGAGAAACTGAGCTAAAAATGACGACAGTAAAGGTAAATCCTTTCAAAAAAGGGTGTAATCGAATGCCTAATGAAAGTAATAAAAAAGCTGCGCTCAATGGGATTCCTACTAATGTCCCCTTTCCCATAAGCACTAAAACAGCTATCATCACAAATAGAAAAATGGATGCGAACAAACAAATTTTAAAGAGTTTTTTCATTTTAATTGGCATTGTTAAATGATAAGCTTCTTCATTTTCTCTAAAATGAAGAAGCTTAGTTGTGGTAATATAGAAAATAATTATTATTAAGTGAAACACAATAGGTAGAATTGATAAAAGCAATAAAGACAAAAAGTGTCTTTTTCCTATCTGAAAAGTATAGATTTAAGGGTATAAAAGCTTTATAACAACAGACTGTCTAACATAGTACAATAACAAAAAAGATGATAAATAATTCATAAAAAATTAAATATCATACACTTACACATAAAAATAAATTATTTAAATCATTCCCTTTTCAAAGGACAGAATACCCAAAATAGATATTGATAATCATCCCAGTACTGATGAGATCGATAATGTTTATAAAAAATTAGTCCAACTTGCGTGAAAAATGCCCATGTTCATTGTCTTACTTTTTTGGGGATTTTATGCCCACCGATTATTAAATAATCTGGCTATTTATGCTTTACCTACACCCATGATTTCCTTTTACCAAATGGAGGAAGCCTACATTATGGAACATGCGGTTGATCCGGATAAACGACGCTACGCCTCTCCTTTTGAAGCCGCGCGTCACTACATTGATTTTGAAAAATATGGCTCTGCCCCTTATGATTCCTTACCCCAAAAATATACCGACGCCATTTTTAAATATCACACCTTATATCTGGTTCAAAATAAGGATACCATTCATTTTAAAAAGGAGGGTCTGGAAATACCGGGATATATGCAAATTTTTAAAAAATACATAGCGCCTAAACTGCCCGACGGGGAATGGGAAATGCCAAGGGATAGTTTATTTCAACTTTTAGCAGAAGGCAAAGAAAAAAAGGGAGAATTCGTCTTTGAAGACCAATTAAATGGGCACGGAATTTTACCATGGCACCTGATGCGTATGCAAAGGAGGCTTACTGAAGCATTTATAAAAATGGATAAGCCACGTATTTTACAGCTTTCTGCTGAAATAGGACATTATATCGGTGATGCTCACGTTCCCTTGCACACCACCCAAAATTATAATGGACAACTCACTGACCAAATTGGAATCCATGCCCTTTGGGAAAGTCATATTCCAGAATATTTCGCAGAATCAACCTATCAACTCTGGACAGGAAAAGCTATATATTGGGAAAACCCGGAAGTTGTATTTTGGGGAATATGCAAAGAAAGCCAGCGAATGGTTGCGGATGTTTTGCTACTGGAAAAACAAGTTCGGGATACATTTCCAACGGACAAACAGTGGTGTTATGTTATTCAGGGAAAGGGAACTATTAAAAAACCCTGTATGAATTTTTCTAAAGCTTATCAACAGGCCATGGATGGAATGGTCGAAAAACAAATGAAAAAAACAATTCAAGCCATTAGCAGCAGTTGGTACACCGCCTGGGTTGACGCAGGGCAACCAAACCTAAACAAACTGAATACAAAGCCAATAAAGAAGAGTTTAAAACCAAAACAAAATAAAGTCTAGTTTCGTTATATTTTGCTAACACCAAAAAGTAACATGAAAAAACTAATCTTTCATCAGGCTAACACAAGAGGAGAAGCGAATCATGGCTGGCTTAAAAGTTTTCATTCTTTCAGCTTTGCAAATTATTATAATCCGGAAAGAATGAATTTTGGGGTATTACGCGTTTTAAACGATGATACCGTTTCTGGTGGAATGGGCTTCGGAAAACACCCACATGATAATATGGAAATAATAAGTATTCCATTAGAGGGTGATTTGGAACATCAGGATAGTATGAATAATACTACGATAATAAGAAAAGGAGATATACAGGTAATGAGCGCCGGTACAGGTGTTTACCATAGTGAATATAATAAAAATAAAGATGAAACGGTAAAATTCCTACAAATATGGGTTTTTCCAAATAAGAAAAACGTAACGCCCCGGTATGACCAGATTAGCTTGAATATAGAGGAAAGAAAAAATAAGTTACAGCAGATTCTTTCGCCTAATGCGGAGGATGAGGGCGTTTGGATTCATCAAGACGCCTGGTTTCATCTTGGTAATTTTGATAAAGGGCAAAATGTACAATACCAAATGAAAAAAGAAGGCAACGGAATATATGCTTTTATACTAAAAGGCTCATTTGTCATTGATGAACAAGAAATGGACCTTCGTGATGGGCTAGGTATTACTGGAACGGATCAAATTGATATTATAGCAAAAGAAGATGATGCAGAAATACTACTTATGGAAGTACCGATGAACCTACATTAAAGTAATTTCCGACGTACCATTTCAGATTTTACGAGATTTAATTCCCTGGACATATCTCCGGTAACACTACTGTTTTCTTCAGCACGGCGAATCAAATAAGGAATTACCTCTTTAATCTGGCCATAAACCACGTATTTCCCAACATTCAAACCCGCATTGGCCAGATTGAACGTAAGAATGTCACTCATTCCCATTAATTGGCAGAAATATAAGTTGTGGTGATTGAACGGAATGGATTTTTTGGCCATTTCGTCGACTTGAATAGACACGCTGTGGACATTATGGGAAGCATTCATAGAAGCCATTTCCTGATAATGGTCCAGACAGAATTGGATACCATCATTGAAAGACTGATCTGTAAATTCTTTGGAAGTATGAATAGGTGATTCATAATTAGAATCTTCTGCCCTTTTATTTTCCTTTTCCATGTAAGCTCCTCTAACCAATTTGGCACCGAGGACAAACTTTTTTTCTTTTGAAAGATGGAAACTTTCCTTTAGAAAAGAGAGCCGATCTTTCCTGTACATTTGGAAAGTATTATAAATAATTGCCTTTGTCCCGTTATATTTTTCCATCATTGCATTGGCCAGGTCATCGATAGGTTGTTGAATCCAGGATTCTTCTGCATCGATTAAAATGGAAACATTTTTCTCTGCAGCTAAGGCACATAAACTATCTACGCGATCTTTGAATCTGTCGAAGGCTATTTTTGCTTCTTCCGACAATATTTTTCCTAATGCGATATCTTCTAAAATTTCTTGTTTAACAAGGCCAGTTAACTTGATACTAACGAAAGGATTGAAACCTGAGCTTTGAGCAAAATCAATGGCTCTTTTAGCTTCCTGCAAGGTAAAATCGAATTCCTCTTCCGAACTTTTACCTTCTGCGCCATAATCGAGGACAGAAAAGATTTGTTGTTTGCCAAATCTTTCAATGACGGGTAAACTTTCTTTGAGAGAAGTTCCCCCACAGAATTGTTTAAAAATAGTCTGTTTAATGATGTCTCCTACAAAAGGGAAAGACCAATAAAGCGCAAACATACCTATTTTAGACCCTATATTTACGAGGAAAGGTGCGTTCATACCTTTGAAGAGCCAATAACTCTGCTTCAACTCTGCATTATTCTTATCGCGGAAAGCGATAGAAATGTCCTTAAAGTCGGGAATAAAAACCTTATTATCCATATTAAAGATCTGATGTCCAAATATCCCATGATTTAATAGCTTGAAGCACAAGCATTTCGTGTCCATTGCAAGTTTTTGCTCCTCTGGCCTTACCTTGTTTTAGGAACAGCGTTTCCTCTGGATTATAAATAAGGTCGTATAAAAAGTGTCTTGGAGTCAACAAAGAATAAGGAATAGCGGGCGATTCATCGACATGGGGTGACATTCCGAGCGGTGTAGTTTGAATAATCAATCTATTCAAATTCATGATATCAGGTGTCAGATCATCATAAGTAATGCCATCAGGAGCAGGGCTCCTGGAAACAAGTGTTGGGAGAATACCCATTTTAGGCAACTGATATAGAACAGCTTTGGCCGCACCTCCATTTCCCAAAACCAATGCATTATTTATCATTGACGCATCTTTGTGCTGCAGGAATTTGTTTAAAGACCCTCCAAAACCAAATACATCAGAATTATAACCCACCAAGCCCATCTGAGTGCGTTTTATTACATTTACCGCACCTACCGCAGCAGCCTCCTCATTCAAATCATCCAAATAAGGAATGACTGCCTTTTTATAAGGAATGGTTACGTTAACCCCAAGAAGATTGGGATACATGTTAAACAATTCAGGAAGAAGAGAAATATCAGGAATAGGAAAAACGTCATAATAGAAGTCCTGAATATTTTCCTTATCAAATTTATCGGCAAAAAACTGTTTTGAAAAAGAATGAGATAAAGGAAATCCAATTAAGCCCAAGCCTTTTTTACCCACAGGTTCTTTTTCAAAAGGCAACCATGATACGTTAGTAGTCATCAAGTTAAATTATTTTTGAACACGTTTCAATTCTAATCTATCGAAAATGAACATGAGGGAAGCCCCCAAAACCATTAAAAAAACGGCCATTAAAAGTTGTGGATTTTCAATTCCTATATGGAATGGCGAAACACTTTTTTCTAACAAAGCCACTTCCTCCCCCTCGGAATTAGTTCTCCACGAAACTATAATTTTCCAAGGCCACACTTTGTTCAGTGAACCAAGCATAAATCCTGTTAAAAGGGCCAGGGTCGGATTCGGGTAAAATTTAAATAACCAGGAAAGAAACCTTGAAAAAGTAGCTAATCCCAATAAGCAACCTAGTCCAAAAACAAAGACTATTAATAAATAACCTGTATTAAAATCAATCAAAAGATTTTTGACTGACCCGACTACAAAGGCATACATACCAAGTAAAAGTAAAATAAAGGAGCCAGAAATTCCGGGTAATAACAAAGCAGAAATAGCTATGGTACCCGAAATGAAAACGAACCAAAGTGCTTCATTTCCATTTGTTGGGGATACCACGGTATATAAATAAGCAATGACTGTTCCAAAAACAAAAAGTCCGATGGTTGTTAGATTCCATGCAGGAATTTGTTTGGCTATAAACCAGGTAGAAGCAATGATGAGACCAAAGAAGAAAGACCAAAGAGGGATAGGATGATTTTCCATCAGATGGGTTATAACAAATACCCCAAGAATGAGCCCTCCAGCCATACCTATAAGAAGATAAAGCATGAAATCACCGTCTATTTTTGCCCATAGCCCCTTCCAGCCGTCCTTTTTAAACGCAGTGATAGGTTCAAAACTCAAAATAGCTTTAATGGCATCCAATAATTGGGTATAAATACCCGAAATAAATGCAATGGTACCGCCTGAAACACCGGGAATAACCTCTGCTATTCCCATAGCGAAACCCCTTAATATTAGACCAGTTTTAGATATTTTTGAATTCATTGCGCAAAGTTAATAAATTGAATAATAAAAAAAAGGAGGCAGAACGAAAATCGTAATTCTGCCTCCTTATAAAACACAAGGGAGAAATTATTATTTCACAATATAAGTAAAATTTAAACCAAAAGTAGAACCAATTCTAAATCCTTTAGCTAAATATCTGATATTGTGTAATTTTGAGTTTTTCTGTTACACAAAAAAAACGTTGAAGATTTATCAACCTTCAACGTTTTAAAAAATAAATATTATCTAAAAATTATTGCTTAATTATTCTCTGATTATATAATTTACCATCCTCTGTTGAGAATAAGATAAAATACATGCCAGGTTGAAACTGTGCTATATCTATCTGATTATTTGCGAAAGGAAGCTGTTTAACTAATTGACCAACAGAATTAGCTATATAAACAGTCTTTATCTTTAATTTCGTATCTATATTAAGTATGTCAGATACGGGGTTTGGATAAACTTTTATATTTGCTAATTCAGCTGAAATGATAACCTGATCGTTAATCAATCCATCCCAATAAGAACCTCTTAACAAAGGAGAATTACCAGCTGACAAACCAGAAACAAGCAAAAAATTAGGTTTTCCAACTTGTTTGAATGCATCAATAAAACCGAGCTGTGCAATAGACGTGGTAATATTCTCTTTTTTTGGATCACGGAACCATTCTGCTTCATTTGCTGATCTCCAGGTACGAACTGAATCGGCAGCATCAACAAAAAATTCAGTTGTAGCACCCGCGATAACACTGTTACGTAACTTTAACAAATTATTTTTCGCGTTATCTACTGCGGCTCCTTGAATCTGAATACCACGTGGGAATCCTGCAATAACTGTGTTAAATATTTGCTTGCGCGTATTTCTGCGTAAGTGTGCACCGTGTTGAAAATTAGGAGCAATGGTTGCAGAAGCACCAAGGGGTCCTAACAAAGTAAAGTTTGAAAACACACAAGTTGTATAAGGAGCATCCCCTGTTGGATTGGTAGCATTGATTCCAGGATTGTAATTATCTGATTCAAATGCATTTGATCCTGATACGTCAGCGAGTGCTGGATCTCTAAGTACTACGCCAAATTGAACACGACCGGCAAATCCATAATCTGTATCAAAATCATCATCAATTGATTTGTAAGCAATCAAATATTTGGAGTTTACATTTCCACCAAACCATTCAAAAGCGTCATCTCCACTATAAGATATTTGAACATAATCAATTTTTGTTCCCTGACCAACACCTCCTAATGTTAAACCATTGATTTCCTGATTTGGCTGGAAAGCTACACCAGGATATTCCAATCTTACATAATTAAGTATTCCGGAATTATCTGTTGGATCCGTTCCGCCATATATAGAGCGAGGTCCACCTTCAATCTTAGGATCTACACGATTAACGGGAGCCTTACCCAATATAATGATACCACCCCAGTCACCAGGATTACGATTGCCAACGGCCTGGTTTGAAGTAAATACAATAGGTTCAGTAACGGTACCATTTGCATTTATTTTTCCACCACGCTCCACGATAATGGTTCCAACCGTCGTTTTATCACCGCGGATTACCGTACCAGCAGGAATGGTTAACGTACCACCATTTGCAACATAAACCCAACCACGTAGCAAGTAAACCTTATTTTTATCAAGCGCAACATTCGTAGTGATTTCATAAGGAGTTCCTGAAACCGTGTTACCATTTCCAAGCGTATCCGTTGGTGTACCATAATCTTTATTGCCCGGATTAAATTCGGACCAACCTGCAGTCCAGTCATTCGAGCCATCAAAAGCACCGCGAAATCTTACCTGCGTAAAGAAGGAATCGTCAATAGAAGGAACCAAACCCGCTGCATCACCTTTATCCCAATAAGATTTATTAAGTAAAATAGAATTAGCATTCAGTAAAAAGTCAGGTTTTCCAACTTGTTTGAATGCATCAATAAAACCGAGCTGTGAAATAGATGTCGTTGTATTCTCTTTTCTTGGATCACGGAACCATTCTGCCTCATTTGCTGATCTCCAGGTACGAACTGAATCGGCAGCATCAACAAAAAATTCCGTTGTTGCACCCGCGATAACACTATGACCTATTTTCAAAAAATTATTTTTAGCGTTATCTACTGCAGCACCTTGAATCTGAATACCTCGTGGGAATCCTGCAATAACTGTGTTAAATATTTGCTTGCGCGTATTTCTGCGTAAGTGTGCACCGTGTTGAAAATTAGGAGCAATGGTTGCAGAAGCACCAAGGGGTCCTAACAAAGTAAAGTTTGAAAACACACAAGTTGTATAAGGAGCATCCCCTGTTGGATTGGTAGCATTGATTCCAGGATTGTAATTATCTGATTCAAATGCATTTGATCCTGATACGTCAGCGAGTGCTGGATCTCTAAGTACTACGCCAAATTGAACACGACCGGCAAATCCATAATCTGTATCAAAATCATCATCAATTGATTTGTAAGCAATCAAATATTTGGAGTTTACATTTCCACCAAACCATTCAAAAGCGTCATCTCCACTATAAGATATTTGAACATAATCAATTTTTGTTCCCTGACCAACACCTCCTAATGTTAAACCATTGATTTCCTGATTTGGCTGGAAAGCTACACCAGGATATTCCAATCTTACATAATTAAGTATTCCGGAATTATCTGTTGGATCCGTTCCGCCATATATAGAGCGAGGTCCACCTTCAATCTTAGGATCTACACGATTAACGGGAGCCTTACCCAATATAATGATACCACCCCAGTCACCAGGATTACGATTGCCAACGGCCTGGTTTGAAGTAAATACAATAGGTTCAGTAACGGTACCATTTGCATTTATTTTTCCACCACGCTCCACGATAATGGTTCCAACCGTCGTTTTATCACCGCGGATTACCGTACCAGCAGGAATGGTTAACGTACCACCATTTGCAACATAAACCCAACCACGTAGCAAGTAAACTTTGTTTTTATCAAGCGCTACATTGGTAGTAATTTCGAATGGAGTTCCTGAAACGGTGTTGCCATTTCCAAGCGTGTCTGTTGCTGCACCATACACCTTAGCTCCTGGATTAAATTCAGACCAACCCGCAGTCCAGTCATTCGAGCCATCAAAAGCCCCACGAAATTTCACCTGAGTAAAGAAAGAGTCGTCAATTGATTGAGTGAAAACTTCATTTACACTGACAAAAATGAGAATAAAAAAAACAGATAGAAATCCTTTCATAAAAGACGATTTAAACGTTAGTTAAAATATTTTACTAAAACTTTGTAGTTATGGTTTAAAAATTGATTTACTTGTTTAATACAAATGAGACCCCCAAGGAATAAACCGTTCCAGGTTTAAAGGAATAGTAATCTAATTTCCTTTCTACAGATTCACCTCCTTTTTCGAAATCGAAATACTGGACCCAATTTGTTTTATTATTTAAAATATCTCTTACTCCACCTTTCAACTGTATATATTTACCAACTTGTTTAATGATTGTAAAGTCAAGGGAATTACGCGGCATTTCCCAAATATGTGGGTTTTCTAAATCTCCAATAAACACTATTCTTTTACCAATGCGATTATAAAGGATACTCAGATTAAAACCACTTTTAGCATTTTGATAATATATCCCAGTATTTATAATGTAGGGAGACTGACCTTGCATAACTCTAACGGAGTTTCTTTCCGTTGGACTGTCTGTACTTACCTGACTTCCAATGATGGAAGCGTTTAAAACCAAGACAAAATCTTTTAAGAAACTGAAGGAATTATTATCTTCAAAGCTCTTTAAACTTTTACGAACATCTAATTCTGCGCCTATACTACGTGCTGATTTTGTATTTACATATTCATAACTAATATCACTTCCATATTGACGCATCTGAGCTTCAATAGTGTTAGAGAACTGTTTGTAAAATCCACCAAAGGTGACCGTTTCACCAGAACTTGGATACCATTCATATCTCAAATCTACATTTTGAACATAGGCATTCTTGAGGGAGGTATTTCCATAAATATTGGCAACCTGCTCGAAATCGTAATAAACAAATGGCGCTATTTCTCTAAACTCAGGACGATTCACACTCCTTCCAAAAGCAAGACGCAATAGATTTTTATCATTAAAATTAAATGTTGAGTTTAACGAAGGAAAGAAATCAGTCTTTACATTTTTATAAACCGGTTCGTTAGATGAAGCAATTTGCAAGGTCTGATTATTATGTTCTGCTCTTAAACCAGCATATACATTTAATTTATTTTGAACTGGAAGATTAAAAGCCACATAACCTGCTAATAATTTGTTAACTGCATCATAAGAATCAGAAGCGGCAGTTTTCTCCGCAACACGAATTCCTTTTTGATAATTAATATTGGAATCATTAAATATATTTTCTATGGTATTCGTGAAAAGGTCAGGAGCAGGCGTACCTGAACGAACAAAAGCAATATTTCTGGCATTAAAAGTACGTTGTTTGTTTTCAGCGTATAAACCCGCTTTAATCTGAGGCCTGAAAGCTCCTTTACCCTCAATGGTTTTATTCAAATTCAGATTTGCTGTTAAAATATTTTCCGCATTTTCAAGATATAAACGGCCAAATAACCTCGGATCCGGGTCACGAGTGAATTCGTAAGAATAAGGCTGATTTTTTTCAGCATCTAAAGAAAGGGAACTGGTAATACGTCGCGTATCAGGCTGGTCCCTATTAGCTATCGAATAAGCAACCGTCCAATCAAACTTAGTTAAATCATTATCAAAATTATGGGTGCCACTCAATTGACCTGAATAGGTTAGGCGACTTTGATAGAATAATTCCTTTTGTAAAAGGGATAGGGAATAACCATTATCAATTCCAGCTCTACTATTTGTATATTTTTCACCAGATTGGTTTAAAATATTTCTGAACTCAATTTTCTGATTTTTTCCAAATATAAATAACCAATTCATCAAGGCACCAAACCTAACATTATTTGTTGACCTTGTGTCCATAAATTGATGCCTGTAAAACGGCACTTCATTTTTTACATCATAACCGTCGTAGGCAAATTTTGAAGCATTAAAAAAAGTATTACTATTATTATAGTTTAAAGAAGTAAGGTTCCCAACTGAAACTTTACCAATAAGAAATCTTTTTGAGTAAGAAAAATTTAATGATTGGTTTGGAATAGGAGCGTTATTGAAGGTAGTCCAATTTTTATTAAAAGATTTTCCAATAGTATTAATTAATTGCTTACTGGCATCATTAGGATTATCAGCTAAAGTGGCCATTGCATTTTTATCCTGTGGATAGTTGGCAGGAAGATTACGTAAACCATTGTCGAAACCTAACCAATCTGTTTTACTACCTGAATAGTTTTCAAAATTTTTGTTAAAAGTAGCTTGATTGTTATAGCCCGTTGTATAACTGAAACTGATACCATTTTCATCAGCATTCGATTTGGTAAATATTTGAATGGCAGCTCCGGCAAAATCGGCAGGAAGTTCGGGTGCAGGAGTTTTGAAAATCAAAATACGATCAATCGCGTTACTAGGAATAACATCAAATGAAAAAGCACGAACATCAGCTTCCGAACTTGGTGTACCCGCGTTATTTAACCAAACAGAATTATACCTTTCAATGAGACCTCTTACAATCACAAATCGTCCATCACGAATCGTTACTCCCGGTATACGACGAACGACCTCAGATGCATCTCTATCTTGTGACTTTGAAATCTGTTGGCTTGAAACACCACTAACTACCAAATTACTCATTTTGATGGAGCTTATCATAGAAACTTCAGAATCTGATTTTCTGGTAGCCGTAACGGTAACTCCCTCCAATACAATGGATTCTTCCTCCAATTTTATGGCTAATTCCACCACTTCATCTTTGATTACAGAGATTCTTACAATCTGTGTCTTGTAGGAGGTGTAAGAAAAAACTAAATTATAATCACCAGGATTAATATTCGCCAATAAATAACTTCCATCTAAATCTGTAGAAGTACCTAAATCTGTACCTTGAATCAGAATATTGGCTCCAATAAGTAACTCTTGTGTTTTTGAATCTGATATTGTACCTTTTACTCCGCCTTTTTGAGAATAAATAGGTGAATTATACAGAAATAATAAATTGGTTAAAATAAATAGTTTTTGTATCATAACTTGAAATTTAGTAATGCGAAAGTAAGTCTCAAATTATTAGACAATGGGTTATAGTAGTTTAAGTATTTGTTAACTTTAAACCCATTAACTTAACAATTAATTAATATTGTAATCAATGTAAATAAATCCATATCTACCTGAATTTTTAACATCTGAAATAAATTCAACTAAATAATAATCAATACTTTAATATATAATTTTATTGAAACAACTTATATTACCCAATATTTGCTACCTTTGTGACCCGTAACAAAACCTTACAAAATAATGGCCAAATATATTTTCGTTACGGGAGGCGTAACTTCCTCATTGGGTAAAGGCATCATAGCGGCATCATTGGCCAAACTATTGCAAGCGAGAGGGTTCAAGGTAACCATTCAAAAATTCGACCCTTATATTAATGTGGATCCCGGGACACTCAACCCTTATGAACATGGGGAATGTTATGTAACAGATGACGGGGCTGAAACAGACCTGGATTTAGGACATTACGAACGGTTTTTAAATCAGCCCACCTCGCAGGCAAATAATGTCACTACCGGGAGAATCTATCAAACGGTAATAAATAGAGAAAGAGCAGGTAATTATCTGGGTAAGACCGTGCAGGTCATTCCACACATTACCGATGAGATAAAGCGGAGAGTCATGTTGCTGGCTTCAAATTCCAACTATGATATTATCATCACGGAACTCGGAGGTACGGTTGGAGATATTGAATCTCTGCCCTATTTAGAATCTCTTCGACAATTGCGCTGGGAGTTAGGTTCCGATAATTGTTTGGTCATCCATCTTACGTTAATTCCCTATTTAAGTGCTGCGGGAGAACTTAAAACAAAACCAACGCAGCATTCGGTAAAGGAATTATTAAATACGGGGATTCAGCCTGATATTTTGGTATGCAGAACGGAACATCCCATCAATATGGATATCCGCAGAAAACTCGCTCTTTTTTGTAACGTAGATGTTGGTTCTGTCATTGAAGCGATTGACGCGCCTACCATTTATGATGTGCCGTTATTAATGTTATCAGAAAAACTAGATAGTACGGTACTATCCAAATTGAGGCTTCCAGACAGGAAGGAGCCTAACTTAAAGACATGGAAATCGTTCTTAAATAAACTTAAACATCCATCGAACGAGGTAACTATTGGGCTTGTTGGAAAATACAACGAATTACAAGATGCCTATAAGTCGATTTACGAGTCGTTCATTCATGCAGGTGCGATGAATGAATGTAAAGTAAAAGTGATACCTATTCATGCCGAAGAACTTGACGGTTCATATACTGCATTGGAAGCTATTCTTGGCAAATTAGATGGCGTTTTAGTGGCTCCTGGTTTTGGAGAAAGAGGCATCGCCGGGAAAATAAAAGCGATTGAATTTGTAAGAAAAAATAAAATCCCTTTCTTTGGTATTTGCCTTGGCATGCAGTGTGCCTTAGTAGAATTTGCCTTAAATGTCGCCGGTATTGAGCATGCAAGTTCCACTGAGGTCAATCCGGAAACGCCGGAACCTGTCATTGATATGATGGAAGATCAGAAAAAAATCACCGATAAGGGGGGAACTATGAGATTGGGTGCTTATGCCTGTGAACTGAAGAAAAAAACGAAAGCCGCCGTAGCCTATGGGTGTTTAAAAATTTCGGAAAGACATCGACATCGCTATGAATTTAACAATGCTTATCTGGATAAACTTACCGAAGCAGGCTTGGTTCTCTCTGGTGTAAATCCACAGTCCGGTCTGGTGGAAATTATCGAACTGGCAGATCACCCCTGGTTTGTTGGCGTACAATTTCACCCTGAATTAAAAAGTACGGTTGAAAATCCTCATCCCCTTTTTGTTCATTTTGTGAAAGCGGCATTAACACATAAGAAATCTAAAGTATAACCATAACATAAAGAAAAGAGGCTGTCCATTTAAGGTCAGCCTCTAGTTGTCAATAATCGAAAGTAATAAAATATTTAGTTTTTAGTTTCAGCCTTAGCTTTTTGCATTGGATTCATTCCACCGCCGCCACTCCAGCGACCTCCTCCAGATTGCTTGAACATTTCGAATCTTGAAGGAACCGCCTTTCTTGGGAAGAAATTATTCTCCCTTTCAGTATCTGCCGTTTCCTCTTGCGGATCTAATTCAACACTAACCACTGGTTTGCTTAAAGCAAATACCTTTGATACTTTTTGATCATTTAGTCGAAAAATTTCCGCTGGAATTCTTTTGACCTCTTTCGTACCATCCTCAAGATTAAACTGAATAATAAGAGGCATTACCAATCCTCCTTTATTAGAGAAATCCAATTGATAAAAATGTAAACCTTTTGCTATAAATGCTTTCTCCTTTTCACCTAATCCAGTCATATATTGATCATAAGCCTTCTTGTCCGAAGGAACTATGGCATTTGGATCATAATTATTATAAAAATCTTCTAATTCTTTATTCCTTTCTACAGCCGTAGTTGGCAAATCTCTTTTGTTATTTTGATAAGTAATATCCTTTTCAAGTTCCTCTTTCGCAGTTTTACCTGCTAATGGTTTTTCAATGTCTGGATTTTTAGTATCCATTCTAAAAGGCGTCACATTATCCAATGAAATATCCACATGATCTGTAGTAAAAAACCAACCTCTCCAGAACCAATCGAGGTCAACACCCGATGCATCTTCCATGGTACGGAAAAGATCAGAAGGTGTAGGATGTTTGAATGCCCAACGCTTTGCATATTCTCTGAAAGAAAAATCAAATAATTCTCTGCCCATAACGGTTTCACGAAGAATATTCAATGCTGTAGCAGGTTTGCCGTAAGCATTATCACCAAATCGAATTATGGATTCAGAATTTGTCATAATAGGATTCTGCACCGATTTATCCATCTTCATATAATCAACGATTGATTTTGCCGGTCCACTTCCAGAAGGATAATCTCTTTGCCATTCTTGTTCTGCAAGAAATTGACAGAAAGAATTCAAGCCTTCGTCCATCCAGGTCCATTGACGTTCGTCAGAATTTACAATCATTGGAAAGAAATTATGGCCAACTTCATGGAAAATAACCGATAGCATACCATATTTAATTCTGTCAGAATAAGTTCCATCCTTTTCTGGACGACCATAATTGAAACAAATCATAGGATATTCCATACCATTGCTTGCTTCCACAGAAATAGCGACAGGATAAGGATAAGGAATAGTATGCTTGGAGTAAACTCTCAAAGTGTGCGCCACTGCTTCTGTAGAATATTGACCATACAGAGGATTTGCCTCCTTAGGATAGTAGGACATAGCCATAACTAAAGGCTGAGAACTTCCATCAATTTTCACTCCCACGGCGTCCCAAATATATTTTCTACTGGTTCCAAAAGCAAAATCACGAACATTTTCCGCTTTATAAATCCATGCTTTCTTAGTAGTTGCTTTGGTTTTTTCCTTTTCTGTCGCTTCTGCCTGAGTTACAATGACAACGGGTTTAACTGCCGATTTTGATGCTTCAAAGCGCTTCAATTGATCTGCAGTAAGAACCTCTTTTCCATTTTGCAAAACACCTGTAGAAGCTACAATATGGTCAGAAGGAACGGTAATAGCTACGGTGAAATTTCCGAAAGGTAAGGTAAACTCACCCTGGCCTAGAAATTGCTTGTGCTGCC